>Ga0247727_10000504_pt1 | contig 94808 bp, 121 predicted proteins | sample WisWelCaveWW1625_FD_202498 | JGI IMG/M metagenome (GOLD analysis project Ga0247727, IMG submission 202498) | Biofilm microbial communities from Wishing Well Cave, Virginia, United States - WW16-25 | ecosystem: Environmental > Aquatic > Deep subsurface > Groundwater > Cave microbial mat...
TATGGTCATATATGGTCATATATGGTCATATATGGTCATATATGGTCATATATGGTCACGTGCGTGGGGGCGCCATTCCAACGAATGCCGGAACCTGCCGCAGTCCCGCCAGTCGCGCTGATCAATCCACTCGATCCCGAACGAATCACGTTCGCCCACGATCCTGCGAGTGGCCTTGCCTGTGCCACAAACGTCGCACGTCTGATCTGGGGCCATCTTGGGCGGCATCGGATCCGTTCATCCGCGAAGGACCGGTTACGTCTGCCATCGTGTCCGCCTTTCGTCTGCTGCCGCCTTTCGTCTGCTGCCGGGAATTCCTCGGAGGACGCCGGCTGAAAAAGGATCCGGCTTGCTCCAAAAAATTTGGGCGAAAAATTTGCCGGCTGGCTGGCTGGGCCGGCTCGGACCGCCGCACTGCATTAGCGCATTGCATCATAACGCGGTGCGCCACCCACGGCGCCCCCGCGTTATGACGCAGGGCGCCGTAGTCCTAACGCATCGCGGCAGCCAGCTTGCGCCGCGTCGTTTTGCCTAGTGCGGCAAAAACGCGAGTCACCGCGCCGGCGAACATGGCGCGCGGTATACACCGATGCAGGTCGCGCAATGCGGCAACAAGACGCGGTACGTCATGGGATTTTGCATCGCGCGCCGCTTTAACTACGTCGTCGCGCAATTGCGCCGCGCGTGCCATCGTAGGTACTGCGCTACGCGCCGCGTTATCCGACAGGTCGCGCACGATAGCCGCTGCGATTACCTCGTGTGCCGTGCCGCACCTACATGCCGTGTCGACGTGCCGATGGCACACGACGCGATGCGTCAACATTGCCGAAACGCGCTGTCCGAAGGCGCCATCGCGGAGGTTGACGGACGCTGTTGGCGCGCGTGTCGCGTCCCGTGGGGCAGGTGCACCCCGAGTAGCGGTAGGTCGAGACGCCCAATTACGCGCGCCTAGCGTGGCGGCCGTCGCGCTAGCGCGTGTACTACGCGCGTCCTGCACTGTCGTCGCGGTAGCGTCTCGCGACGCTGCGTCAGCGTTGCCGTATCGCGTCACGCGCGACTGAAATAGGGTAGCGAGCGCCCGACCGGCCCTTTGCGCGTCGCGCAATTGCGCCGCGTCAACGGGAGGCGTGACTACCGGCGCACCACGACGGTACGCCGCGACCACCTGCACACGCTGCATCGCGTCAAGCACGGTTAACGGGCGCGCGATCGTCGCGTCGGCGCGCGCTAGGCGCGCTGACGCGCGGGCCGCTGCCGCGCCGGCAACCGGGTGTTCGCCACGTCGCGCGTGCTGGAGTGCGTCAATCGCAGCGTCCTGTACGGCGCGCCATTCCTTGCTGTTATGTGTCATTTAGTGTCACCCCTTTCTTTTGTGGGCCGGCGAGAGCGCGACTCCCGTGCCGCACCGCGTTACCGCGTGCGGGCCGGCCCGGCGCGCACTAGGCGTGCGCGCTCACAATCACGGCACCTTCCGTGGCGCCATGCGTCTTGGGCGGGGCTTTCAGGATGGCCGCCGCTGCCGCGCGGTCGCGACCGACGGCGACCAAGCGCGCGACGGTGATACCGTCCGCGCGTTCCTGTGCGGTCACGATATCCGTGTCAGCGCGCCGCGCCAACATGACGCGCCGCGTTGCTTCGCGTACGCTGGGGTCCAGCGTCACGACGCTCTGTATCAGCTTGTCGGCTACCATTTCGTCGATTGTTTTCGCCATTTTGCGTTTCCTTTCGTTTTGAATACCCGAGTCAACCTAGCGGAATTACTAGGTTTTTTCGAGCCCTACGCGCCGCAAGCTGCGGCGCGTAGGGCAGGAAAAAACCCTGCCCGCGTCTACGCGTTGTACGCGCTCCAACCAGTCAAAATAACACACAGCGTTGTGAAAATGGTGGTTGCAATTTCCATGACGCACCTTTCCTTTTCTGCCTTTCGGCGTTGCAGTGCGCCCCGAGGGGCGTCACGTTTGTTTTTCGATGTCTTGACTATAACACGGCATGAAAACGAGTCAAACATATTTCGTGTAAATCTTTATTCCCGAACGATATCGCATAGTTACGGAGCAAAAGTTTACAATGCGTTGCTATGCGTCAACGGTAGACGTGTGGGAATATCTGTGAGGTAGATTACCAGATTTTTGCGTGTGACGCACTGCGGCATGAGGTCTGGCATCGCTTACTATACAAGAAATTTCCACCAATTTAACGCGTCGCATTACCCAAAACGACCGCTAACCAAATGTATAGCGATGCGATAAAAAGCGTGTATATTCCTCGAATGGGTCTCGGGCGATACGAAATCCTCGCAGCCGACTTCGACCTCGCGAAAAAAGGCTTCCTGCGAGGTCCAGTTATCAAACACGTCGGAGCTTTATCCGCAGCCGTTCTCTCCGATTTCGTGCGCGATCGACACGTACGCAATCACCTGTTTCGCGGTTGCCGATTTTACTCGTGGGACGATCTGATTCGTGAATCTGCATTCAAGATCCAGGTGCCCGAAACGGCGGAAGCCACGCTCAACTTATTTCAAATTCAAAAAGGTGCGTCTCCCCGCCCACCTGGTTATTCACGTTTACATCCACCCGACCATCTCCTGACAACCAACGCCCCACTTACCGATGCAAAACAAGTCTTCAAGACGAACCCGTGGAAGCTGTGGAAACATCGTCGCTTGCCGCCAGGTGTCTTCGCCACCGCCCTCAACAACCTCCTCCCAAAACAACCGAACGAAACCCCCGAGGAGGAGCGCGCACGCCTTCTCACGATCCTCTCGATCCCCGAGCCCTACGCACCCCCCGGCGGACTTCCGCCCCCCGACCCCCACCCTCCACTTCCGTGTCTGCGCTCGTACGTACCGGTCGAGATAACCAAGGCGGACTTCCTCGCGCTCCCGATCTTCGACCGGCGCACCGACCGGCCGCTCCCGACCGTCGAGGTCGGCTACACGTGGAAGTTCCTGAACAATAACTATGCGCATCGGCGCCTCGAGAACCGCACCGAGTTCTGGCGGGCGCAGTACGCCGAACCCGTCCCGCGCAACATCGTGCTCATGCGCAACGCCTTCGTCATCCGCGACACGGACGGCAAGCCGCTCGATCACTACGAGCTGCTTCTCGAGATCCAGGAAGACGTGTTCAAGGCGACGGGCGTGAAGATCCTCCCCAACTCCGAGATCCAAAGAAAGGCAGAAACCCGCCTTGCCGCGCAAGAAACAAGAAGGAGCGCTTGGAATTCGGCCACGCCGTCCGCTCCATGTGATAGATGCGGCCACACAAAGGAAAAACACCTCTCCTCCGGCTGCCAGTTCGCCAAGGACACCATCGCGGAGTGCGACTGTTTTCACTTTTCGATTCGCAATTCGATTTCATCTTCGAATCAGGATCAGGATCCGGATCCTGATCCGGATCCTGATCCGCATTCCTTATCGTCATCGGGGAACCCAGAACAGGGAGCTTCACTCGACAAACTCGACGACGAACTCGAAGAATTCGAAGCGATGGCCACGCCTTTTGGAACGAGGGGTACGTCTGCGAGATAGGCCATCTCAACATGAAAACAATCTCTTGACTTTGTATCTCATTCCGTAGTACACTCGTTCCAGGTCGACAACCCGGAGGAAATACGGCAATGCGCACAGACAGCACCATCGACGGCGCCGCGAGGGATCTCGTCGCCAAGTTTCGTTCACTGATCGAAAGCGACGTCCGTCGCCGCGTCCTGGACGCGATCGCGAAGAATGGGCTCGGCGTCCAAAAGAGCGCTGTCCACGCTCCAAAAGCGAAAGAGAAGGAGAAGGCGCACGGCGGGCCAAGACGGAAGCGCGACAAGTCGAGCTACCGCTGCCCGGTCCCTCACTGTCCGAACGTGTCCGCCCCGATCTTCGGCATGGTGTGCGGCAAGCACAGGGATGTTCCGAAGCCACTGATCAAGAAGTACCGCGCGGCGCGTGCCGAGTCTAAGAAGACCGGCGTCCCCGTCATGACGCTTCTGAACGCGAAGACAAAGACAAAGACGAAGACAAAGACAAAGACAAAGACAAAGAAGGCGCACTCGACCAAGTCGAAAGCGAAGCCGTCAGCCGCACTCCAGGCCGCACAAGCGTAAAGGCTCCGCGTGAAGGATCATCGTCCGTCGAAGGCGGCGGTGTTCTTCGCCCTGGCATTCTTCGCCGCGAATATCTGCATTGCCGCGCCCACGTTCAGGATCTTTTCATGGATCCTGAACGGGCTCGGAATGTGTGGTGTCTTGCTCGGTCTATGGCTCGAAAGGCTCGAACGCAAGCGGCTCGGAGAGCCCCGCGCCCCGGCCAACTGATTCCCTTATCGGACCAAATTCCCCTGCTCTGGATCCCAGATGACGGCTATGGCACACGCGAATGTACACTCCGCCGCTTGAAATCGCACCGCCGTTCGCGGTGGCGGGTTCATTCGAAGTTCATCGTGCGCGGTCACTGGCGCAACCAAGCCTTCGGCAAGAAGCGCCTCGAACGCAAGAAAAGGTGGATCGCGGCTTTCTGGAAAGGCCCGAAAAGCGGCCCCAGTCTCGCGAGACTCTACGAAGTCTTGAAGCCGGACGAAAAAGATTGATCGAAACAAAATTCCATTTTCTGGGTTCCCCGATGACGGTAACGGTTTGAATGAAGGAAGATCGCAAATGACTTTTGGAACAGAAACAATCAAGCGTGTTTGCAGCCCCGACGAGCTCGAATCTTTGACACGTCAAGGTTGGCGCGTCGTCGACAAGGTTCAGCGTGCGCACGTAGTCGACGTCCCGCGTACGCACGTAGGTTTCGTCCCGCCTCAATATGAGCCACAACGCGGCGGCTATTTTGTAGAACCGCCTAATGGCAAGTGGCATGAATATGCGACCTCGGAACAGGTGGTCGTACCCGAGACGCACTTTCTCCTTGAGCTGAACGAGGCGAGCTCGTTGGCAAAATTGACCGGCGAATTGAACGTGGCGCACGCTGCGGCGGAAAAAGATCGCGCCAATACGAAAGAAGCCTGTGATCAATTGATCAAAGCGCTCGAAAACCAGAAACAGCTGGAGACGCGTCTTGCCGAGGCGAATAAACTGTGTCAAGCCGCGCTTGCCGCTTACAATATGACTCGCAGTCAACTCGTAAAGCTCGAACGCGACTTTGCCATATTGAAGAACGCGATCGGTGACTTGCGGGCCAAGGAGATCCTTCAGTCATGATGTTCGCAAAATATTGGTGCAATGACTGCAAGTTCATGCGCCGTCCCGGCGAGTGTGATCACTCGCGCTACAAGATCGGTCCTACCGAACCAGCGAAGTCGACCGCAGTCCAAACAGGTATGAAAGATGTAGTCGACCCATTTGATGCGGGCATTAAGCCTCTTGTATGGTATGAGGCGCGCTCTATTGCCACACCGAAATTCGTAAAGACTTCGTACTCGCAGCCGTTGCCTATCGACGCGGCCGGTATACATTCATCGTGTGGCGCACCGTTTTGTTGTTCCGATGAAAAAACGCCCAGGCTCTACCGGTCTTTCGATGACACGCAGGCCGAAGAGATCTTCTGGAAACTTAGTTTGCCGGTCGAAATCCCGGAAGCTTCGTGGGTTTCGTTTCGGCTCATTCACCAAGCCTCGTCTGGAGTGAGTGGATCGGTTGCTCTCCGTCTTCGATTTGGTGAAACACCTACCGATTCTTTCGCGCCAAGCATTCCACCGCTCAAGGTCTTCGGGTCCGGGATCAATCACCATGTGATCTATTTTCCGAATAAGGGAATACCCCCGATACAAACGATCAGTTTGTCGCGCAGCCCCAAATCAAACGACACTTTGATCGCCGATTGGATGCTGTTGGATGCGGGATTGGTTTGGGGGTCTTGACTACTTCTGTGCAGATGGATGACAAGTGAAGTACCGTAAGCAGCCGGTGGTCGTTGAGGCGACCCAGTGGTTCAAGAATGGCGACCATCCCGCCCGTGGCGCCAGAAGCGAGGCCCTACGACGGGTTACCACATGAATCAATGCGTCCACTTTGGACGCGAGTAGGAGACGATTTCAATACTCTCACGTTAACACCGTCTATCTATCGGGTTGGTGGTTGTGGTTGGCATGGATTCATTACAAAAGGCGTTGTAACTAATGCATAGATCAACAATACGAAGTACGAACCATGCCTGAACGCCGCCGCCTACCCAACACACGCAATTCAATCACCGCCCGCCTACTCATGCGACATTCGGGCGGCGAATTGAAGATCTATGTGACTGTCGGACTTTACGACGATGGCAAGCCGGGTGAGATATTCCTCAAGGCCGACAAGCTCGGATCCACGGTCTCCGGCCTGCTCGACGCCCTCGCCATCTCCATGAGTATCGGTCTCCAGAATGGTGCTCCCATGGATCACTTCACGTCGAAGCTGATCAACATGCGCTTCGAGCCCGAAGGCATGGTCACGCTCAATGACAAAAGCGATTTCGCCTCTTCGATCGTGGACGCGGTTGGCAAATGGCTCGACAAAAAGTTTCCGAAGCCCGATCATCAAACGTGACAAAAATCCCCTCCTCTGAATCTCGGATGCTAACAACCATCGACCAGCCATCGATCCCGCCGAAAAAACGCCGCAAAGTGCGCTCGCCGATCCAGATCCGCAAATGGTACGGCGGGGCGATGTTCTACGTCGTGATAAGATGCTCGGTGAAAGGTTGCGTCAGTAGGTGGAAGTCCTCGTTCTACCAGAACGAGGCCGCCGCCGAGGCTTACAAGTTGGCGTTGCCGAAACGCCCCGTTTGTCTTCATCATGAACGGAAGTCATGACCGTTGCTCCATTTTTACAAAGGCATCTCGAGGGCATGATCACCGCGCTCGTGAAGGCGCTCGGCAGCCCAACCAGGCTTCACGCGATGCTCACCGCCGTGCGCACCAGCGCGCCGATAGAGGAAGCCTCTTGGCAGGTGCGCACGATCGAGCTGCCCGGTATCGAGCACTTTGAGCTATTGATTTGTGTGCGTACGAAAACTGGAGAGAAACGATGAAGATCGCTGAACTGTGCGCGAACTACGATCGGTGTGCGACCGCCGAACTAGACAAGGAAGCCGCGCGTAAGAAGTTGTTCGACTATGTCAAAGAACTGCGACGGCACGTTCTCGAACACCCTGAACAGGTCTTGCGCGGTTCAATTATCGAAGGGTGCAGAGATCCGGGGATGACCGGTATACTTACTGAGATATCGACAAGGCCGGACGATACGCTCGCTGAAACTTGTCTATTTCAATACGTGGGTTAACTTGAACCATTCTCAAGGTTGGTGACGCAAAATGCCCGATCAGGTATGGCGGAAAAAGCAGCCGCTCATGGCGACGGTCATCGAGCAAGAAGATAAACCCAATCGTAAGCAGCGCCGCGCTCAGCTAGCCTACGCAAAATCTGCGAAGGGCAAAGCCGAATTGAGGCGTAAAGCGGCGGAACGACTCGAAAAGGCGAAGGAGAACCAATGACGGTCGGAGACATTTTATTTGCGTTTGGCGTGACGGTTGTTGCATTCTTGCTCGGATTCATTTTCGGTCGATCGACCGGTAAACGTCGATGAAGATCGCACGCCGATATCGCGTCCTGACGTTCGGGACGTTCGTCTTTTGTATATTTGTGCCGGTCGCTTACCTGGCGCTGTTTGCGCTTGCAGTTGTCAGAAACGACCACCTTCCGCTTCCTGCCTGGATCACATTCACGGCGACGGGACTTGGATTTGTCGGGATCGCGCTTCGTATCCTGCTCTTGCGCAAGGCTCACGCCGACGCGGTCTCCTTCACGACTTCTCAAGGCGTCGATGTGCTCACGGGTTCGCAAGCGCCGGCTGCCGAAGCCGTGGCGCAAATTCTCGATAGCGAGTTCATGCGCGCCATCGCTTTTTGGGTGCAGCGTTATCCTTCTCATGGAGACGCCCTGCGGCGTGTCTTCGATGGGGCGTCCCTTGAGTTCTCGACCGAAGTGCTCGTCGCTCACGGCGCGCATGGCGAACGGCGTTTCGCCTTAGGGCTTGCTGCCGGCCGCGCGATGGCGGTGATGTGGAAAGTGGGCGAGCCGCTCGAACGCCTCCGGGCGCTCGTCCGCCACGAAGCGGGCCACGTCGCGCTGTGGGCCATTCATCCGAACATCGCCGAAGACGCCGCTCACACCTTGATGACGACCGAGAGGTACGAGCACGGTTGATCACGGTTGATCACTATTGCTATTGTATAGCGGTTTGTGCTACAATACGTTCATGGTCAAATCGCCTGTTAATCTCTCCGAACAAGATCTCCCCTCTTCTGGATCCCCGACAAAAGTAACCAAGCGTGGCAATGTCGATAGGATCGTCAACCATCCGAAGTGGTCGAAATTCTTCATGATCGTCATCTTGGGTACCGCAGCCATCTTGATCAAAAAGATCGCGCCGATCGTCGAAGTCTATGAAGCACACGCCACGGGCGGGCTGCATTACACCGAGCGCCAGAGTCGTGCTCTCGAAGCCATCGCAGCGGAGCTGAAACAACTTCGTCAAAACGCGTGTCCCAGGTAAGTTGCCAATAACAGTCATCCGGGAACCCAGAGGAGGGGATTTTACCGAAGGTATTGACCGATGCGCGACGACGTAGAGCTACAGGCACGCTGGGAAGTCGAGATCGGCAAATTTGCCCGTTCGTACGACGACGCGACGAAGGCATATGAGCAATCATACGCACGATTGATTCGTGCGTTGCGCTCTACTCGCCCCGGACGACGCGGTTTGACGATGCAGCGTCACCACCGTAGGATGGTTTTTCTGGGAAACTTGCGCATTGAGCTCGACAAGGTGGATACGGCCAAGAGGAGCAAAAAATGACGTTGGACGAACTACTCGGCCGGAAGAACGAGCTTCTGTATTGGTACAAGGGACGCGCGCTTCGAATCGTCGATGGTGACACCGCCGACATCGAATTCGCGTTGGGCTTTCACCTGACTGCTGCCCTTCGCGTGCGCCTTCTTGGCGTCAATGCTTTCGAACTCAATTCGGACGACGAACACTCTCGTGCCAAAGCAATCGAGGCGCGCGAGTTCTTGCGCCAAAGGTTGATCGCCGACCACGAGGAACCGTGGCCACTGCTCGTCCGGACCGAGAAGTCCGACAGCTTCGGCAGGTGGCTTGTGAGAATCGTCCTTCCTGGCGGCGACGATATTGCCGAGCAGTTGCTCAAACGAGAACTTGCTGTTCCCTACAAACGGAGATAATCATGGATCTGATCAAAACCAAGCCGGTGGAAGACAGGGCGAAAACGGTGGAACGTATCGAGCGTGTCGGCTATCAACTTGATGCTGTCTATAACACACTTCTAGGTTGCGAAGCCGAACTCGGCAAAATCGAAGAACAAGTCGCCAATTGGAAGAAAACCGAGGCCGAAACTCTCGGAGAAAACGATACGCTCACCGGACTTCTCGTCGATGGACTCGAAATTATGCGTACGGAGCTGCGCATGATCTTGGAGCACGTCGACCCCGTGGGACAGATGCGAAAGCTCATCCGGGAACGCACGGTATGACGCAACCTCGCTTCGTTTTGCTCGATCCGACGAACAACCGAGAAGACGGTGAGTGGATTCGTTCGCGTAAGCCTCTCTGGCGGTGCGCCGGTCCGTGCGCGGCGGTCTTGTTCGAGGGACAGCTGGAAGACCACGTTTGCGCGGACGTGACGTTTGCAAGCTTGGCGACTTTGGCTGTCTCTCGTAAACCCGTCCCGTATCACGGCTGGCAACGGGTTCGAAAGTGACGATCCCCGAGCTTGTTGCAAGCATGGTTCTGATGGCTGGGCCGCAGCACCCGAACGTACAGAAGTATGTCGAGTACAGGGCGCGCGTGTTGGCTCCGGTGATCCTGGCCGAACACGCGGAGTTCGACCCGATTATAATTGCCGCGCAAGCATGGAAGGAATCGAGCTTCAGGCTCAACGTCGAAGGTTCGCACGGAGACGTGGGACCGTGGCAGGTCCGGCGTGAGGGTCTGGCCCGTTACCTGTGTCGCGATCTTCTGCCGGATCTAAAGGACCGGACGATCAATTTGCGCTGTGCAGTCCGGCTTTTGCGCCGAGCTATTTCAGCTTGCGGCCCTGATCCCGCCCATTTCCTCGGCAAATACAATGGCAAAACCGAGTGTGGGCCTGGCAAGTATAGCAAGCGCGTTCTTGCGATCGCGGCGAGGGCGCGCCTCCAAAAGTCTTAGCGATTCGCCAATGCCCCCCTTTCTGGATTCCCGGACGTTAGCAACGTAACCTTCACGCAAAACATGCACACTCCTTGCGACTGCAAAACTTTACTCGGCGCGATGATCAAGCATTCAGCGCAAGTAAAACTCGAGTTCGGCGAATCGGATGGCGAATGGCTCGTCCAGGTGACAACTTCGACGGGGTCGGTTTATATGACCCCACATGCCGCTATACATAACGCCGACGAGCTCGACATTTTCGAGCCTGAGTTGGCTACTTTTGCTGGCAAAATCCGGCACATGGCGAATCGGGCTTTGCATAAGAACGTTGACGCGTGAATCCCGTATTCGCAGACGTGTCAGTAGCCGAGATCGCTCACATTCGATCCAAGCTCGGTATATTCGCCGAACTCATGTCCGTGCGTCTTGGACGTGGAACACACGCCGATGGATTTCCAGAGCCGTTCATGTTGAACGTCTTGTTCACGTGTGTACGTGAGAGCGTGGAAGACTTGTATCGATCCTCGCAGGCCGCATGGAAATTGAAGGATCGTCCTGCCGTCGGTGAATCGAAGATCGAGGTTGCGAATATCGCGGCCGATCTAGCCTTGTTTGCCATGCTCATCGCCGACCGCTTCGAATCCATCAACGATGCGATTCACGCGGGGCGTGATAAGGTCGGTCCGTGATTCACGCACTTACCCCCAGAACCAAGCAGATCGTGAAGCTTGTCGCCCTTGCGCTGCTGATCATCCTGGTCGGCGTTGGTTGGTTGTTACTCAGTTCGTGGCGTCGGAAGACGAAGACTTCGGGTGCGCCGTCTGATGCGATCAAGGAGACGATCACCAACCTTGCGCTCAACGTCGCGGCGACGAACAACCAAGCCGCGATCGAAGTCACGGCGGCGCGTACCAACGACACGGCGGTGAAGACCGAATTGAAATCGATCCTCGCCGACAAGGACGTTACCCGGCGCCTCGAACGGCTGGTCGACCTCCGCAAGCGCGTCGAGGTGGATTAATATTTTTTAATTACGCACTAATATTTTTTATAAAACAAAGAGGCTCGAAATCGTGTGACAGCGCAACGGGTTGTTGAATCACTTGCATCACTAGTGATAGTGCTATCACTTGGGTGCGCTCACGCCGAAAAACCGATCGATCTGACCCCACTCAAGGTCACGATCCTCCCGCCGCAGCTCGATTTCGAGCGCGTTCTGCCACCAGCCGCCCCGGAAAAGGTCGACGCGCCTCAAGACTCGGCTCGTTTTGAGGACATTCCGGTCCTCGGCGGGAAGCTCTGTGACAAGGCGAACAACTGCAAGGAGCTTCCCGCAGGCATCCTTCTCTCCGAAGAATCGTATGTGAAGATCATCGCCGACAAGGCGACACTCAAGCGGGTTAAAATTGAGCTTTCGGTCGTAAAGAATTTACGATCCGAGGAGCATAAATTGATCCGTTTGGCTGAAACGGCCTACCAAAACAACATCGTAGATCTGCAAAAAGAGAATGTCGAACTGCGAAGACCGAAGTTCTGGAACGAGTTCAAACCAATTCTTGGCTTCGTGCTTGGTGTGTCGATGTCGGCGGCGACCGTGTACGGGATCAACAAGGCGGCAAAATAACCATGAACAAGATCAAGTACGCGATCCTCTTTTTGATCTGCATCCCCCCAAACGTTCCGGGATGGATCTTCATCCTTCTGCTCCGCGTGTTCTTCGGGAAACGGCTTGCGTGGAAGATGGATGCTTTGTGGTGCGAACTCGCCGAGAAATCGTGGTTCAGGCATAAGTTGTATCCCGGCTACGACCCTACGACGGGCAAAGCGGGTTGGGGCGGTACGACTCTTGGTCCGCACTGCGGCTTCGTGAACTACGGCGAGCTCGATACTGATGTTCTCACCCACGAAACGGTCCACACTGAACAATATGAAGTCGAGGCGATCCAGAACTTCGCGTTTGCCTGCTTGATTACCGGACTGGGGACGGCGTGGTGGATCGGCCTTGGTTGGTGGTCGCTGAGCGGGTTCGCTTCGATGCTCGCGGGCTTCGTCGTCGCGTGGCTACGCAACGAACCGCCTTATCGCGGAAGTATATTAGAAGAGAGCGCATATTCGTTAAGCGGCGGTTGTCGCGTTAAACGATAGAGAATACTTAAGTGCCAAGACCATTAATTTTTCCGGCAATCGGTAGTACTTTCGGACGTTTAACTGTGCTTAGACCCATAAAAGGCCCTAAGCGTACAATGGTCGAGTGTAGATGCATGTGCGGCACAGTTAAAACGTATCAGTTGCACGATATTTGTAATGGACATTCAACTTCATGTGGTTGCTACTCCCGAGAGCTAATAAAGGTGAGAAGCCGGAACCCAAACTGGTTGCGGAATGCTCGACAAGCAATTACTAAACACGGACATGCGCGTCGTGCCACGCAAAGTCCCGAATATAAGTCATGGTGTTCGATGCTTGCACGTTGCAATAACCGTAACAATCCAAAATTCTCGACTTATGGCGGAAGAGGTATAAAGGTAAGTCCTGGATGGGTTGACTCATTCGCCATATTTCTTAGTGATATGGGGCTGAAGCCAACCACTAAACATTCGCTTGGGCGGATTGACAATAACAGGGGCTATGAACCCGATAATTGCCGATGGGAAACCCCACAACAACAGGCTACAAATAAAACTAACACTATTCGGATACCTTTTAGGGATAGTGTTCTTTGTCTAAAAGAGGTTGCTGAAATAACGGGCATAAACTATTATACTCTCTGGACGCGGTACAAGAAAGCAACGAATTTTGCATAAATAATCCTACGCTTAGTAGTTCGGCGGCGGCCCACAGTTATTTACCGGCTGCCGCCGCGACGTTCGCTGCTTGGCGCTGTTGCAGGACTTCGTCGTACAGCTTCGGGATCGGCTTGAGGGGCGCACTTGCTTTTAGCGACATGCCCTTTACGTCGGTAACCGCGATCCCGGTGCTCGCCGATCCTATAGATGTGCGCCCGCCACCACCGCGCCCGAAGCCTACGCCCGTCGCCGAGCCTCTACCGAAGCCGAGCGACCCAGACCCCGCACTTCGTGGACGGAAAGAACCGCCTGTTGAAGCCGGCGCGTCAGGCTTGGCTGCCGTGCGCTCCTTGAGGACTAGCGACCAGAGGCGCTTTTCGTTCTCCTGCAAGTTCTCGACAGCGATACGAATCTTATCCAGATTCCCCGCAAGCGATTCGTAGCTGACGGTGGCTTGTGTTTTCGCCTCGGTCTTTGCTTCAGACTTCGCCGCGTGATACGTACCTAGTGCACTCCCGAGCGCTGACAGCAGCACTCCGGCGACCTTGAGAGCCGACAACCACTTCGATTTCGAGTCACTCAACGCGTGCCTCAATGGAACTTACCGATTTTGCGACCCTTGACGAATTTGGTCAAGACGATCCGAGTACGTACGCCATACCTACCGTCGACGACCCACGTTGGCAGATGTGGTGTGCGCCGCTCCGCGCCTACCTACGAACCGCTCATACGTGGCCGGAGATCTTCCTTTGGGCCGAGTCACACGGTCGCAGGCGCGTGTTCGTGCGGCAAATGGTCGCGGCGCTATCGTTTCGCCGTCTAGTCGGCTGGCGTGATGACCGGAAAGCTTGGCGCGCGATGCACTAGGCGGCTTAGGACTACTTGGACTTCGTGGCCACGAGCGTGCGGACGCGCGTTCCGAAGTCTACGAACGCGTCGGCCGAGCAGTAATGATGGAAAGTTGGACGCCCGCCGTCAGGTCGCGCCCACACCCAAATATCGAACGGATTCGTGCCCTCCGGACATACTTGCGCTGGCGCAACGAAGGCGCGCATCAGTTTTCCATTGAAGGGAAACCAGATCGCCCAACCGCTACGCCGTTCGTACTTGAACGCTTTGTTCTTGGTGCATACGGCGTCCGTAGGAGGTCGATGCGAACTCATTCGACGCCGCCTTTCAAGACCCTGAAGGACGCCTTCAGCTTGGCGCGTTCTTGAATCTTCGCTTCTTGCGCCATGCCTTTCGCGATCTCTTCGCGCACTTCCGTGGGTACGTCTTCGTCCCATACGATTCCTTCGCCCGCACGCCCTGCGATATTGAGCGTCGCGATCCCGAATACTGTTTGCCATGGCACGCGCACATAGCAGGCCGTGCCCTGGAAGATCAACGTGGCTTCGACGAGCTCGTCGTCGTATTTGAGATCCGTAGTCGGTATCGGCAGTTCCGACCCGAATGCGAGCGCCACGGAGGCTCGCCCTTTGTACGCTGGCGGGACTTCGACGTTCGCGGGCCGTGGGTCGAGGTGCACGAGAACTTTTCCATCTCGCAGCATCGCCGCGAAGACCTCAGGCTTGGCCTTGGTATAGGTGGCGCTCGTCATACCTGGGCTCATTCGTATAGCATACCGCAATACGCCAGCGTCGTCAAGCTCATCACTCGGCTTCGCTTTCGATCCCGAGCGCCGCTTCGGCACGCAACCTTCTAGGTAGATCCACCTGTGTGATGGCGATGGCCCTGAGCGCCGTCAACACTTCGGTTCTCTCGCCGATCACCGTCGTTGGATTCGTGACAAAGGCAAAGACCGCATCCCACGTTCGTTTGGGTAGGCGGTCGCTCCAGATTTCCAAGTCGCGCGCAAGCGGTGTGGGATCGCCGATCGCGATTCCACGAAGACTGAGTGGTTCGACCAAGGATCGCGGCGTCCCCACATAAAGCGTCTCGTCCAGCACCGTGTTTTGTAGAACCAGCGCGGCTTCGAACTCCAGCTTCGTTTGGAATAGCGACATCGCGTCCTCTCATGGCAAAAATTCGACAATGTTTGTCATTATAGCCTCGGTGACCTCGTCTTTCGCCCAACTACCCTCTACGGTGCACCAACGCGCGTCCCACAGTCCCAGCGTATGTGCGTTCTGCCAAGCGCGTTTGTAGTAGTCGCTTACCTTCTTCTGAAACGCTTGGTCGCTCTCGTAGACGTCGTCTTTTTGCGCGTTACGTTCGGCTAGTCGTCCTCCACGCGTTACAGGATCCGTCGAAATCAAGACTTGTAGATCGGCGCGGGGCAAGCAGCCGGCCATTTTGTACAACCAATCGATCGGCAAACCGTCCGCGCTTCCGTACACGATCGAACTCATCACCCAGCGGCCGATCAGTATGATCGCTCCGCGCTCGTTCCAGTTCGTGATCTCATCGGCTGCTTCGAGCCGATCCGCGAGCAACATACACTGCAAGGCCAGGCGATCGTTCGGCAGGCAGTCTTTCAGCTTCTCCATGGCTGCGTTTCCGATCATCGTTCCCGTCCGAGGGAACTCGACCGCACGAACCGAACAACCCAGCGACGTCAAACGCTCGCTCAAAAGCGCGATTTGCGTCGACTTACCCGCGCCGTCCGCGCCTTCGATCGCGACGATCACCGTGATCCTTGACCCACGCTCGCCCGCACGAAACCGCCAGGAATCTTTTCCAGTTCTCCCAGTCTTCTCAGGGCTATACGTATGACCGCCGACTGTGACACACCGAGCTTCTCGCTCAGGGCGCGGATCAGCTCCATCGCCGTTTCGTCGAGTCTAAAGGCACGGAGCGTCAAGTGGCCTCGCGCGACAGGCATCGTGGTCTACAACGTAGCACGTTTCGCTCTACGCCGCCAACGTCAACGAACACGAACACGAATGCTCCTCGACCCCCTCGCCCCCTTCTGGGTTCCCAGATGGATAACTGGCTGCCCTGAAAGCAGCGTCAGAGCGTCTGTGCGCCCTGTGGGGCTTTGTAGACCCATCCATGGAGGGGCGCAGGCTCTTCCGGACGGATGCCTGGAGGGTACGCGTAGGCGACGAATTTACGGTCGGTCCCGAAGCCTAGCGACCGGATCAGGTAACCCTTCGATTCGAGCAGCGTGCGAACGCGTTTACGCATCGTGTCGTTGTCGCCGTCCGGGATCTCTAACGCGACTGGCACAAGGTGTGGGTTTAGACCTTTGCTGTCGACCGCGAACACTTTCAACTGCACTGGCATGACTAGACAATCGCGTAGCCGGGGCAGTTTGTCCATTCAGACTTTTCGGCGAACGGGCATTTGTACGGCGGGACGACTGAAAGCCCGCTCTCCGCGCCGTGCTTGTGCAGCCATCCTTCGCACTTTCCTTCGAAATCGATCCGCGTACACGGATTTGGTACGACGAAAAATTTGTGGAGTTTGTCGACATCGTGAGGGTTGGGGATCACGCCGTTCTTGAGCAGGTGTTCGATCTTTTTTGCTAGGACGAGGGCGCCGCTCGATTTTGCCCCGTACGCCTGATCGATGAGATCTTGAATGGTCAGTTCAGACATCGAGGTTACGCTGTGCGATAGACTAACAGGCGGGTCATGGAGAACGGGCCGGCGCCAACCGAGCTAATTCCCCAGATCACGCCCTCCGTATCGGGGGCTCCTAATGATTCGACAGCGTTTACTGACGCTCCGATTGGCGTACTCGATACGAGTATCGGTGGTGCACCAAACTTGTGGCGGAACGTTAGACCGTAGGCGAATACTTGGCCGGCTCCTGTTGCTACACCTGAAATAGAGGCTCTGAGCGTTGTCTCCGCGCCTTTGCCGTTGACGAGCAAGTCGCCGCCGGAAAGCAGTTCTGTTTCCGATAACTCGTCAGCCACACCGTCAAACGGCTGCTTGAGCGCTATTTGTCCTTCCCAGTCGGTTGTCGAATCGACCAAGACTCCATCACCCCAAGTGCCGACTGATCCACCACGTTTGAACGCGGCTGAGAAAACATGGCCGTTCGAGCCGCCTCCATCGTGGAAACTAAATTTATGGGCTGACTCTCCCGCAATGTCTTTTGCCCACGCTGTGCCGATCCACGAGGCGTTGATGGTGATCGCGTACGATCCAGTCCCGTCCGTCCCTGATTTCTCTGCATATAGGCGGATGTACTTACCGGCGTTACCCAACGCGAATTTGAGGAGCTGCTTCTTGTCGTCGATGCCGGGTTGGGCAACATCGACGATCATGGCCGCTTCGGCGTTGAGGCCGCCGCCATTGAAGAATTGTTCGTCGGGAGTGAATATGTTTGTTTGATTCAGCTTCGGGAGTAAAGCATCACGGGTATTCAGTTGGCCGACCAGATTCACCAAGACGGCTTGCAAGTCGTCCGCAGTCAGCGCGTAGACCGCGCCCGTGATCGCCGCCACGTCGATCGCATCGGCGATGTGGCGTACTCCCGTCCCGTTGATGTGATTGTTGAGGAAGGCAAGCAGATCGTTCAATGCTGCGCCAACCGTGCCGGGGCCTAACGTAAATGGCCCTGTCGTTATCGTTTCGGTGCCGATCTTGCTGATACCGTCATTACCGCCGGTCGTGCTCGCGAGTCGCGAGATCATCGAGTCGATCTGTCCTTGCAGACCGTCTGTGATCAGCCCGCCGCCCGCTTTGGCGGGGTTCGTAGCGCCGTCTGCCCAGTTCGGGCCGGCTTCGTAATCGATGTTTTTTGCTTTGTGTTTTCCGGTCGGCGCGGTTGTCGAAATGTGCGTCGCAAACGCTGATGTCGTGACCGACAATCGCGCTCTCAGCTTCAAAAGCACATCGCGAAGACCACGCCGGATGATGTTCGCTTCGGTCGGATCGGTTGGGCTGGGTTCATCCAGTAGAACCGGGACTGGTTGCAGCGGATCGACGTTCGCCCTGAACAGATCGCCGCGTCTGTTGAATCGAGGACGTTTGTTCACGTCGCCGTCGGCTTCGGTGAAAATCCCCGTCGTATTGCGGAGGAAGTCGCCGATGATGACCGTGTTGGGATCCGGCGGCGGCCTGCGGTGTTCTGCGGGAAGGACGTCTGGCCCCGCGTTCGCGAACGATGCGCCGATCTTGATCCTGAATTTGAAACTCTCGTCGCGTTTGAAAAAGACCTCTTGTGCGTTTCCGTCGATTCGTGGATCGGATAGGTTGCGATCGAACAGGATCATCAAGGTGAGCCAGCGGAATTCGCCAGCGCTCGGAACGGTGAGTGGACCACCGGTCGTAGATCCACCGACGCCTACCGGTGTGTCGCCCGCCGCTGTCGCGTCGATTTCGACGTCGATCGGGACGTTGATGCGGCGTCCCTGCGGGTCGTAGCACGTCCCTTTGCCGACCGGGATCTTGAGAGTTGCCGGCGTGCCGGGCTTGAGGCCGTTGACGATGCCACCGAAGAGCGCGTTCTCGGAACTCGACGTGATCGGTGTGCCCGTCGCGTCTGCTTGCTGCGCGAGCTGATGATCGACCGCAACGTTCAGATCGGCGGTTTCGAGATCGCCCAGAGCTGAGTCGATCTCAGCTTCGGTCACGCGCTGCTTGAAGTGCCAATCCCGGATATTCGCCATGTCGAATCTCGCTTTCTTGATTCTCTACAGAACTGCCCGCAGATGCAAGTATGCCTTCGTGACCGCGATTTCGCCGACCCCGACCGCGTCGACGGCGATCGACAAGGTTATGGGTTCCACCACCTCACCCGGATTCAAGAATCCGCTCTTGTCCCGGAAGATGTTTTCATTCGCCGTATTCCCCAAGTTCAACGGAATAGTGAAGAGTATGGCGCCGTGTTCGGCATCGCCGATGACGGGTTTTCTCGGGCGGCGCACTAGATCGGTCCCACCTTTCCGAACCACGAGTCTTGGATGAGGCGGCGTAAATACGGTCGTGACGTGCGCCGAGATCGCGACGTCGACCTCGACTTGTCTGAAGCCGTAAAACAACGTGAAGTCCGCAGGAACCGAGTAAATCATTTCTTCGAGGTGCAATTCCGCCGTCCGCACCTCAAGGTCGTTTGCGAGCGTGATCAAGCTCATGGGACGCCTCGTATGAATACGGTCGGGAACCAGATGAAAGCGCTGTCGCTCGCACTCAGTATCGTGCTTAATACGAACTTGACGTGATCGACGACGGCGACCGGTTTGGCGATCAGGAACGGTGGGATTGAGTAGAATGTTTCGACGAACGCGGTGGGAATCACCCCCCCGACCACGAAGCCGTCGGTCAGTGTTGGGCTGCCTCCTTGTTTGACTTCCAATTTCACCAGTATCGGGGCGTTGACGAGCTTTGCGGAGAACGATCCCCGAAATTCCAAGCGCGTAAAATCCGCGAACGCGGCCGGTTCGTAATCGAGGCGGCCGAGCAGCTCGGTAGCTGTCAGCGGCCCCGAACGGGCGACCTCGTCTTGCAGGGAGAAGGTCAGGATTGGCGACGCCATTACGGCACCCCCTCAAGGATCAGCGTGAGCGACGTTATCGTAAGAGCAAACCCGACTGCCCCGCCAGCAAACGTCACCGAAAACACCTGATTCCCCGAACCAGGAAGCGGGATTGTGACCACGTCGGTGTAAAACGTGGCGGCGGAGGGCGCAAGGATCGGCGAAAAATCTCTGATGACCGTGCCAGGGTCTACTCCTAACGTGTCGCCGGGGCTTTTCAGCGCGCCGCCAACGCGAATTTTCACGCTGCCGGTGACGACCGCCGAGGCGTTCGTTGCGACGAACCCGATTCGGACGCGTAAATTCGCGAAGCCGAAGTATGGATTCAGGTTGGGAATGAACGCCGTAGCGTAACGCTCGCCGCCCGTCTCGTTCGACGCCGTGGTCATGTGCAAAGCGATGCGGCCGTTGTCGGTGAGCAGTTGTGGCCCTTCGATCGCTTCGATGTCCTTCTCTTCGACCAATCGTACGAAGTGCGTATGGGCTGGCCGGCAGAAGTTGGCGATCTCCGTGATGATCGCCTGTTGCTCGGCGTTGAAAGGGACGAGCGTGACGATCTGGAAGCTGAAACGGAGAAACGACGTTCCAACCCCGAGGATTGTGCTGACGCCGAGGAGGCTGACGCCAAGGCTCCAAAAAATGTCCGGTACGTTGAACGCGAGCACGCGGACGGGAACGCCAGTGAACAGCAGCACGAGACGTTCGATACAGCGCGCGATCCCGGACCGCTTGTAGGTTTCAACGAGGATCGCAAGTGCCTTGCGCTTGAGCGCGTCGCTATTCAAGAAGGTAAATGGGTTTCCCAGGTGGAACAGCAAAACGTCGAGCGCGAAATCGGGCGCGACGTCGATGTCGTACAAGAACTCGAAACGATCCGTGTCGCAGAGCAAGAGCTTGGCGACTTCGTCGAAGCAGCGTATGAGTCGCGTCAAGTCGCCAGTGACGTCCTCACGGATGTTGAATTCTGGGATCATCAACAGCAAATCGAAATCGCGGTTCAGCGGCGCCGGGCACAGTTCAGCCGTGAACTGGATCGTAAGATCTGCTTCATCACAAATGTTTGGCGGGAAAGCCACGTCATTGATGTTGTAGACGACCAACTTGTAAGGGCGGCCTTGGCTCAAATCCTGTTCGGTCGTCAATTCGACTTCGTCGGGCGCGATCTCGACCGTCGAGACGATACTCGGCGTGAACGTGGGAGTTAACAGGTCCGGTTCCATGACCGCTTCGAGCTTGTACGGCCCGGTGAAACCACGCACGTCAATCAGCGGTGCCTCGCTGACTATCGTGAACTCTTCGACCGATACCGTTTCGCTGTTGATGACGTTGGCGATGCGATAATACGCATTGTTGAGCGCCTGTTCGGAGCCGCCGAAGGATAGGAAGTCCTTCTTATTGGTGCCGACGAATCCGGCGCCGCCTGCCAAGACCGTCGACGGCGCGGTGAAAGTCAGACGCCCCGAAATCTCTCGCTGCCGCAAAGCTCCGTAGACGCCGGTCGTCATATCGACGGGTTCGGAGAATTTCAATCGAATCTTGTTCAGGCCGAACGTCTTGGCGGACACGAGCGCGATACAAGTCGTGTCCGCGATCGTGAATTGGTAAGTCGTATCGAGGACTTTCGCGTCGGTCGTTTCCGCGTGGACCGTAACGGTGATGACTTCCTCGGAAGTCCAATTGTTGGCGAATCGCAGTTGTAGGAACTGTTCGTCGATGACCGCCGAGCCGGGGCTCTTGCCGACGAAAAACAGCGAATTAGCTTCAAAGTTAGGGTGAAACCCTGCCGTCTGGTCGAAGACGACGATCGTACCCAGCGTCGCGGAACTGAGCGTGACGGTTGTCGCTACGGCCGAGCCCGCCGCACCAGGATCGACGATCTGGATCTCGATCGGCGCCTTCGAATCGACATCGCGTTCTTCCGGCTCAGGATTTCGATTGATCAGAAGCGGGCGCAACAGGGACGCCGTTGCGGCTTCCTTGATTAGATCGGCGTAGACTGAAGGTAGTGCTAGACGAGGCATTTGTCGGCCTTACGGAGTCACGGTCACGTTCCACGTAGCCGGTGTGATCGGCACGCCCGACGTATTTCGGATACCGACCGTGACGTGTACGACGAGCGCCTGCCCGATCGTCAACGCCGCTGACGGTGTAAACTGAACCTTCGTGTTGCCTGCCAGAAACGTGAAGCCGCCGGTCGCGAGTGGAACGCCTCCCACCGTGATGAACATGGTCGACGTCGTCACGCTTGCAGGGTCGATCGCCGAGGAAAATGTCACCTCGAACGTCGGCGGGTTCGGTCCTGGTGCGACCGACCAGATGCTCGCTATCGGGTAACCTGGTGTCGCTTGATCCGGCGAATTGATCGTGATGTCTGAGATCGTCGGTCCTACTTCCAGTGCGCCGAAGTCGATTGGATATATGTCGTTCGGTTTATCCTCGATCAACGAAAGGCGTACGGCCAGATCGCGAAAACCACCAAGATCCGGAATGTGCATCTTCAGGTCGGTTCGATAAAACGGTTCTTGGGCCGGGTGCTGGACCACCCGTGATCGTGTGACGAGCCCCGCACCCGTATCGATCATCAATGAAACCTTCCACCGATATCCCTTCAAGAACGCCGTGATTGCGCCGCCCGACTCCATCACCAAGGCGGCCCCCGGTCTCTTGACCAGCAGTTGTCGGGCGAGGCCGTTGGTCGGGTTGAGCCTACCGAGAATTCGGTACGTGCCATTGTTCACGCCGCCGCCAGCAACGCCGCCGGTCACCACGATTTCGCGGCCCACGTCAGCCTCGCTGAGACCAGGCGAGACTATGAGCCTCTCTCCAACACCGACCTTGCCGCCGCCGGCGTAGACGCCGTTGCCTGTCGATCCGTTCAGCGAGAATGCGGTCGGACTGATCACCGTGATTGTGAAACGCCCATTCGCCGCCGTGTTGCCGGTGACGAATGCGATCCCGACCTCCTGACCGGTCTCGAGCTCATGTGGCTCGGCCGTCGTGATGACGATGGGATCGGGATGCGGCGGATTCGTTGCGCCTGTTATGGTTCCCGAGGAAGCGCTGACGATTTTAAAGCCTGCCGAGATGTCCCCACCGCTTACCACGCTTTGCGGCTGGCGGAATCGAAGCTGGCTTCCGATCAGTCCCGTCCCCGTCGTGTCAAATGTCACCAGCGGTTTGATCTGTATGTAATCGCCGTACGCCAGGTCGTCGATTCGATCGATCGGAACGTCCCAACCGAGGCTCCAGACATAGGCCGCGTCCCCCGCTTTCGACTGCTGGGGTAGGAGCCTGCCCTGTGTCAGCCCAAGGTAGGCTGTCAACGGTGTGTTACCAGCGGCCAATGTCCCCTCTTCTGGGTTCCCGGATGACGACTACTGGCAACTTGGTTACTTCTGTCTCAGCGTTTCGATTTGATCGAACGATCCACGTTTTTGAAGATCCTTCGAGAAGAAGGCGAAGCCGACGAAGCCACCAGAAAGAGGAATCGAACCGGAGTTGACGCCGAGGACATCGTCCACGACGTCGTCCATCCCGGGGACGGTTTGCCACGACGGATTCGTGACCGAATTCACGGTCAAGTCGTTGCGGAACACCTTGAGAATGACGTCACCGTTCGAGTTGAAGATCGAATCGAGCCGAAGGTGCAGCCACGTATTCGGCTGAAATGACTCATCTGAAATGCGCAATGCGTTGGTTTGGGACATCCCGCCGATCGGCGAACCTTTTCGCAGAACGATTCTGTGGGGATCGCTGTCCTCGAGGCCGAGCAGATAGCCGGTCTCGTTGGTCGCATTTCCCTGGAGGTTGATGAAGAACATGGGTGCGAAGTTGATTTGAGGCGTACCGCCAGACGTCCGCCGCTTGATAGCGCCGCGAATCGACCCGCCGGTGGGCGCAAGTGCATCGTTTTTGAGCGGGTTGAACTTGTCCTTGTTGACGTACAAGCCCGCAGCGCCTTCATCGATCGCGAGGCTGTTGAAGCCGAAAACGAAGTTGCCCCCACCGTTCGGCTTGTCGTCACCGGTCGTGGCGCCCCGAACGATGACTGCCTGTGCCAAGCTGCCTGATAGCTCTGTCCAATCCGTCTCGGCCATGATGATTTTCTCCTTGTGTTACAGAGGAAACGGTGGCGGCGGCCACCCTTCTTCGAAATCTTCGAACAGCTGTTTACCACCAAAGAAAGTGATTGATCCAGCCGCAGGCGGGGGCGTTGCTCCCACACCAGTCACCGCGACGCCGCCCGTGTCGCCGGCAGGGAAGAAATAAAATTCTTCACGGCCCTCTGCGGCTTTGGCTTCGAATACGACAGGTGGCGGTATGCTCGGCGCACCGTCTTGGTCGTTGTACGTGAGCCCTACGAAAGTCGGTGTCAACGAATCGAGGCCGGGCGCCCCCACAACCGCGACCAGGGTGATCGCCTTGTCCGGCGGTGTCAGCACATCCTGTTGATTGAGGATGTTCCAATCGGGCGCGATCACGTTTCCGAATTCGACACGGTCGAAATCGGCTTTGTACAGATCCGTCGAGTCGACGAACCCGAGGATGTAGTTCTGGTTGTTCCGCCAACCAGCTTCGAATAATTCGGCCCCGAATGACATTACGAGAAAATCGCCCTTTCTAGCTCGAGTCCAGGTTCGCCTTCGAGTTGAATCTTGCCAGTCCCTACGATCTTGACAACGGCGGTTACGTCCCGAATTCCGGTGTTACCCAGGATGGTTGATGTCACGACCGTCACGACCGAGCCGACAGGCTTACCGCGAACGTCGGTGGAAGCCGCGACAACGAACGGCGTACCGTCGGCCAGAGTCAAAGAAATGTTGAATGCGGCGTCGTCAGATGTGGGTGTGTCGATGACCTTGCCGATCAATCTGTAGTTTGCGTACTGACCAGCTACATGCGCGTCGTCGTCGACGAAGGTATTTGGGCCGACATCGAAAACGCCGAATACGATGTTCTCGTACACGGAATTTCCCGTAAAGGTTAGCGGCACGGTTCCAGGCCAACCGCCTTCGAAGTTCTCGAACAGCCGCGATCCGGCGAACACGGCAGTTTCGGTTGCGAGTGCGTCGAAGTTTTCGAGCAACCCGACTTCATTTCCTTTCCACCCGTTCTCGAAAGTCTCGCTAGGTATTCCGAAGAAGAATGCGGCGCGCAGTAAACTTCCGGAGATCGCGAATAGAAAGTCTTCGTTCGACTTCCATCCCTGCGCGAAGTCTTCGAAGGCGGTTCCGAAGCCCGCTTCGCTCTGAAGGATGATGGTCCCATCGGGTTGCGCGATCGGATGAACCCCGAGTGGTACGCCGATCGGGATGAATGAGACCAGGATGTTCAGCCCTGGTTTGAAAAAGGTGGCGTACTCGACGAACGAAGAAACGACTTCGTGGAGCCAATCCTGGGCCGCACCGGGTTCGGATCCCGGTTCTTCGAACGACGGATTTATGATCTCTGCCATGTTATTCGATCATGCGAGCGGCAGGCTCGTTTCCGCATTGATCAACGTGACCGTTCCTAGACTTGGGAACTGACGCAGCCCGATCGTCACGCTGGTCCGGCTGCCGTTGAGTAGCAGGCCGTTCGCGCCCTCATCGACTTTTCGGAGCCCGGGCACGTCCCGGATCGCGTTCAATACGTCGCTCCACGCGATTTCGGCAATCGACGTACCCTGCGAGTTCTTCAAGTTGACACCAAAATCGATGTCGGGATTCGGGCTTTGATCTTCGAGCGTCGCCGCGAAGAAATCATCCAACGCCGCGCGGATATCGGCATCGACGTCCACTGCAACTGCGCCTGGTTTCAAGTGGACCTTGGCGGACACGTCGATGGTCTTGAAGGTGACTGCTATTACGTTGACCTGGAACGTGATCGTGGCGGGCTTCTCGACCGTCACCTTGTCGAGTACTTCGGCCAGTAACTGGGAGTCGGGAATTGCCGGTTCGAAACGACCTGAAGGAAGTTGCGGACCGAGCGCAACGATGACGAGAAAACCCTGGTTTTCGAGCACGGCCGGATCCTCGTTCGAGGTGACCATCAATGCGCGAGCCACGCCGCCAACTTCCAGGGCGTGGGTTTCGAAGTCGGTACGTGAGACCGTGCGAGTCAGCGCCCGCAACGAGGCCGGCGCCAGGGCACGTGCCTGAGCAACCGTCATACGGTCGGAACCGCCCGAGAACTTTTCGAGGTTCGATACCGTGACACCGGCCACCGGATCCGTGTCTTCGTCGAGAATCGTGTCCACGATCGTTCCCAACCTGCCGGGCTCGATGTTTCCGACCGCACCTTCGGATACTTTGTAACTGACATTGATGACGCCCTCGGGAATCTTCCCCTCCGTCCCGTTGCCGAACCTGATTCGGGCACGGTCGTTCTGGTCGACCAGCACGACGAAACGGCGCCGATCGGCCGGTGTCACCTCGGTGAAGGTTTCGATCTCCGTGTACGATCCGTCGTTCGCGACGATACTCGTGCTCCCATCGAGATACGGTGTTCGTCCAAGAATGAACTCCTGGTTGGGCAGCCCGGTCGATTCGAACAGCTCTCCTTCGATGAGCTCGGTCTGTTCCGCTGCGACGTCCACAAACGTGTTACCGACCGAGATTTCCGCGTTCACCTGATTCGTCGTTCGATACGATACCGGCGTGAGCGGATCGATCGACCTCATCCGCGTCCCCGGAGGGATGATGACCTTCTTCAAGAGCGGGGCAGGAATCGAAAACCTTGCGACACCGGTCGCTTTAGTCACGCCGGTCAGCGTGAAGTTGATCAATCGCCCCAGCCGTATCGCTGAAATCCGGCGTGTCAAAGTCGGCCAGAAAGCCTCCCGCGCCTGCGCGTCCTGGTAAAAGCTGATGTTGTCTCCCACGTAGGCGAGCAATTCGACGACCAGGTTTCCAAAATTTGCGGAATTGAAGTCGGTCCAGGTAGGAAACACCGAACGTGCGAGTCCTTGCAGCCGCAACCGCAGGCTCGCGAAATCGCGGTCCGTGTAATCAAGAATCGGTGTCGGAATCAGCGCCATGACTGTCCCCCTCTTCTGGGTTCCCGGATGACTGTTACCAGTCACCTTAGATTTTGACCTCGAACGTATCAGGTCCAAGTAATACACGGTTTCCAGCGACGTTGCGATCGATTATCGACCAATTGATCCGCGCGATCACGGTCGTATCGAAGCGGGTGACCTTCACGTCGATCACCCTGACGCGCGGCTCGAACTGTCTAATTGCGGCTTGAAGCTCCTCGGCTACCATCGCTGCAAACGATTCGGTACTCAGTTTGTGGCGCTGGCGGTCCATCGCCGCGCCGAATGCGGGATTCCACCGGATCTCGCCTTTACGAGTTCCAATGATCTGGCGGATCGTCGAGCGGATGAGCGGCACACCGGAGCCGAAGACGAAGTCGTTCCCACCACGCCGTTCGAGCGGGATGATCGGCCCTGCCCCGAGGAAATCTTGGGCCTGTCTGTCGGTAACCATTTTGCGAATCCTAGATGAATTTTGCCACTTTAGCGACTGTTGAATCCATCAAATCCGCCGTCTGTGTGAGGGTCGTCGAAAAGGCAGCCATTTTTTGGACTGCGTCGTTCAGGGCGGTTTGACTGGTTGTCTGTGTCGGTACGAACGGAAGGTTGGTCACCAATCCCTCGATCGTTTTTGCGAGCTGTGCCAGCTCCGGAATACGCAATCGGATGACGTTCTCGATGATCCTGATCAGCAACGCCACAAGCTTGAGGATCTGGCCCACGTCTTGGAGCGATGCCTGAGTAGCCTTTTGAACTTCGAACAGCTCGTCCTGGGCACATTGCGCCGAAACGGAGAGTTCCGGATCGTTGAGCAGCTCAGCTGTGCGTAACGCCTGAACGATCTGTTCGGTTTCGAGTATCCACCTCGCAACAACATCGGCGGTCGAGCGGATAATTGCGGACAGCAAATCCAGGATGTCTTTTACAAGGACGATATATGCAACGCCTGGTGCAATTGTCGTCAAGAAGCTGATTGCCTGTTGTAACGTCCGGATAAGCTTTTTTATCGCCGTGATCAAATCCAGCGGCGAATCCAGACTCTTCAACATGTTGTAGATCGCGACTAAAACCTCGACGATCTTGACGATTGTGATGATCGGGTTGAGCGCTGGCGTTGCCTGTGCCAATAAGACCATCGCGATCCCCGACGGGGTCGGAGCCGCATCTATGTCCTGCTTGATCGCACGGAGCTGGCCGAGCCCTGGGATCGTGACGGTTCGATCCTTGAACTCGGACGGCTTTACGCAGATGACGACGGCCATGATCGTCTCACAACGGTTTCGGCGATTTCAGAACGTTGCGTCCCTTGATGATGACTCGCGGTGCATCGATCTCGATCGCGCCCTTCGATTTGATCGAGATGGCGGTTGGCGCGCTGATCAGAACCGCGTGTGCCTTGCCGTCGCCAGCCTCGGTACTGATCTCGATGAATGATTCCACCAACGAACGTTCAGCTTCGGAAACGTTCGGAAGGAGATCTTTCGACCGCGTCTCGAAACGAAGCTTCTTCGTCCCGCCTTCTTCACGCAGCAGGATCCGGAAGGAGTCGCTCTCGAGGATGATGTTTTCGGGCTCGTAGTCGTCGCCGCGCCCCGAAGTCGGCGTCGGTCCAGGCCAGTAGACGGGCGAATCGACGTCACCGTGGATGAACCCGACGAGTACGGTCGCGCCAAGCTTAGGAACCGCCCAGGTTCCATGACGGCCGCCGCCGCTTCCGACTCCACCCGCCGATTCTGCCCACGTGCTCGCGGTCTCGTTCAAACCGGGTATGCGAACACGTACGCGTCCCCTTTTTTCAGGGTCGGCTGTACTGGTTACGACCCCCCACCAGAGGCCGTGTTCGTCGTTCCGTTCACGAGCCTCCTCTTCGTCCGGCCAGGTACCGCGCGCCATTTATTCGCCCCTGCGCCCGTAGCGGTTGTCGGCGTAATTGCCAGACGTGTCGTGCGACTTTCGGCCCTTGGTCTTGCGCCCGCGCTTATGGGTGGCACCACCTGCCTTGAGCAAAGCAGCAGCCTCGACGACCTTGGTGCCGGGCAGCACGAGCGCTTCTTGCTCCTTCGTGGTGGCGAATTTGCGGCTTCGAACCTCGATGATCGGGCCGCCTGTGAACGCCTTCGTGATGGAGCCCTCGCGCTTCAGCTGAAGCTCGGTCACGTACCCGTTCGAGTCGATGGTGTGCTTCGCTTCGGTGATCAACCAGGTATCGTCGAGGATTGGCGTTTCGAAGTTCTTGAGCAGCACGGTCTGTCGTGCGAGCAAACGTGGATCTCCGACAAGCCGCAGGCGCAGCGACCACTTGCGTTTCTTCCGTTCGCGGAACAATCGATTGGCGGTCGATTCGACCTTGTCGAAGGCAGCCGGCCGAAAATCCTCGAGGACAGTGTTTGTGAGGTTTATTTGACCTTGCTTGCCGAGAGGTTTTTTACCATACAGTGCGGTGCCTTCCACGGTCTTCCTGCCTTTGGCGTTGGCTGTCGCTACGTCATTCGGAGTCGGCTCGACTTCGGTTTGATCTTGAGGCGCCGAACCGGCCGTGGCCTGTTCCTCGCTGTTTGCGAGATTGCCGGGAGCGCCGCCTTTATTTTTGGAAGTTTCGAACTTTCGGCTGCGCGCATCCTTTTGCGTACTTGGGTCGTATCCTGCTACTTCGATCCCAGCAGGTATTCCCAACGTCAGGTCCGCGTCGAAGTCGAACCCAAGAATGCTGGAGTCGTCTAGATCGATTACGACGTTCGGCGTCGCGGTATCGTCGCGCGCCGCGAACAATAAACCATCGCGCCCTACGGCGTAAATAAGTCCATGATGATCCGCAAGCTTCTTCAAGAACTGGCCGTAGCTCATCTCGGCTGTGCGAATAATGCTTTTGTGGACGACGTCAAGCTCCTTCGGAATTTCAACGCGAGCACGCTTGGCGCCCTTTGCTGCCTCGCTGAACCCCATGCGCTTCGCGGTTTGCAGCACGATCTCGGAGAGCGGCTTGCCCTCGAACAGATCGTTTCCCGTCGGGGGCCTGGTCGTGTAGAGAATGCCCGGCGCGAGCGCCTCGATCGTCACGATGTAGCCTCGACGGCGCTTCGCCCATTTACGCCCTTGGACGAGTCCTATTTTCAGTCGGCGAACGATCAGGCGTCGTTTCTGCGACATCTTGCCGGGATAGCCCCACGAAGCGTCTATGACCGCGCCATGTGCTAACCTGTTCGGATCGACGAACTGACCTTCGTCGTCGATGAATGACAGCTCGCAGATGTCGAGCTTCTTGTCGTTGTCGGTAAGCACAAAGCTTTGCAAACGATCGATTGACCTGACTTCGAATTCTTTCGCAAACACGTCGCTCTGGACGTTGATCGAATCAGGGAACCCAGAAACAGGCGTGATGCGCACGACCGGGAGAAAGCGGTCATACCCCCGGTCGGAGGGATCGCCTTGACCGGCTTCCTCGGGCCGCGAAAGCGCCGGAATCGAGCTCAGGAAGGGCATTTAAACGGCGTCCTCGTCCCTACGAGATTCCGCCCACAGTTCCGACAGCACGAACTCCGGCGCCGGGATGTAGATGATGGTTCCGGGAACCGGCGGAATCGTCGGGTCAAGTACCGGTTCGGGTTGGAAGTCTGTCAGCACCCACCAGAGCTGTTCCGCGTTCGATACCGGGTTCAGATGTTCGAACGCGAGGCTCTGCCAAGTGTCGCCCCCTTTCGCGACTATCCTGCGCGTATCCGGTCTTGGCACGAACCGAAAAGGCTCTCGATCCAGCAGAAATCGCTGCCCGTCCGTCACACGCGTCAAGCCTGTCACCAGCAGGTGCCTTGAAAACTGACCCGGCGGCATCTAGATCTCCCCTGTTCTGGGTTCCCAATGTCTGTAACTAAATCCCGAACACCAGGTTGCTGCCTGTCGTTGGGCGGTCGGATTCGTCGCCACGAAGGCCCTCGCTGCGTACATCCTCGGAGTAGCGGCGAGTCACGCGGACTTCGAGCCACGCCACCTCGACCGAGTAGGCGATCGGAGCGAGATCGATGTCGAACCGGCGGTAATCGAATGTGACGTTCGTTGCGACCGCGAGGAACGTGATGATCCTCGGCCAGATCACCTGTACGGTCGGAGGCCGTCCGCCCGTTCGGGTCGGAAAGCAAAGCGACCGAAAGAAGTTGGCGAAATCCATCGACTTCTTCAGTACGCGGGCGCTTGCCAGGGTCGGATCGTTGTGGGTGAACGCCGCAGAAGCATCGCTCGTTGCGGGGCGCCGCCCGGCTTCGAACGCGGAAAAGTAGAAGGTCATGGGGATTTCGAGCGATCGTGTGCGGCTGTAGTGTGGGATTTCGTGGTCGAGCCCGACGACCGGCAAACGGGTCCATTCGACGTTGAGCGCTTCGCGGAGCTCCGTGGGGTTCAGGAGGACTTCGATGGCTTCCTGCCCGTTTTCTTCGCCCAACCCTGGATTTCGTATCAAGACGACACGCGCTGGAGGAATGGCGACGAGATCGCCCCGGCTGCTCGCGATTACGACCTCGCCGAGAGGGTATGTTCGAGCAGGCATTTATTTTGCTCCGACTTGGTCGATCACATTGCCTCGTTGACGTGTAGTGTCGATGACGGCGCCAATATCGCGGTCGCCGACACGCAGAATGATTCCACTGCTGAAATTTACGTTTGTAACCTCCATATTTGTCGCACGAAGTTTTGCTATCTGTTGAGGGGTCTGTACTACATCGGCTTTGAACCGCTCGGCTGCGGCTGCGCGAACGCGAGCTTCGGTTTCACGTCGTCCCACAGCTGGCGTTTCCTTGGTGCCGAGTCGCGCGACGGTAGCCGCAGGGCCTTTTTTCAGCTCATCCAGATCTTTTGTAAGAAGGATGTTTTGTTCGCTGAATTTGATCCTGAATTGGTCAAGCGTGTCGGTTGCTTCTTTCAAGGCTTGTTTAGCGCCAGGAACGCCTAGTTCTACCATTTTTGCCTGGATGCCGGCGGTAATTTGCAGCGCGCGAATAGTCTCCTGAGTTTCGGATTCGGTCAACGTCATGCCTTTGCGCCATGTATCAAACGCGTTGGTGACTGTGTCGGATAAGATCGCTATGGAATCGAGCGGCAACGATTTATCGACTTTGGCAGCGGCTTCGAGAGCTGTCTGCATTTTGCGCGGCGTTTCCGGGTCGAACGCCGGATACTTCGTCACTGCGGCGCCCGTGAACTCATCGACAATTTTTCCGAAATTCGTGACAAGTTCAGCTTGTTTATTGAGTCCTTTTGCCAACGACTCGGTCGCTTGCAGACGAAGGTTTTCTGTCTGCTTGACCGTATCGGCCGCGCCTGACGCAGTACCGATATCGACCCCGAAGAATTTGAGCAACGCCGGGACGACAAGATCGGCGAGCAGCATCAAAATGCCGAATGGGATCGCTAGCTTTAGCAGTCGGAATGCTTGAGTAAGCATACGAACGCCAAGACTGGCCTCCATTGCGAGGATCGGGATGCCACTTAAGACGATTTCCATATTGGTTAGTCCGCCGGTAGTTGTGTAGGCCATCGTCCCGAGGCTGCGTACCGCATTAGTAAGAAATTTGAAGGCAAACATTGCCAGCTGTCCGAAACTGACCAAGGTCAGTAGTCCGAAACTGACCAATCCGACAGCTCCCAAAAGTAGGCCGAATCCGGCGGTCACTAGCGGAATGAACGTGAATTGACGCGCCAAACTTTCAGCGTATCCTACCGCCTTGCTGAACCAGCCTACGAGTGTCGTTAAAATCGAACTCATCGGACCAAATACCGCTGCGATTAAGCGGCCTCCCGCTTCAATCAATATTTTTAGCTGGCTGCTCAATGTTGCGGTAGCGACTGCAAATGACGGTGTGATTTCGTCGCCGCCCTGTTTGACCAAATTGTTGAAATAAGCAACTGCGTCAGCGCCTTTGACAATTTCCCCGTTCGCCCCTTGTATGCCGCCCTTCAATGCGACGATTGACGCGTGGAACGCACGTCCTGTTTTTTCGCCGAATATGGCATTTAGCTTGGCAACGGATGCTGCGCCATCTCCCGTAACGTTGGCCAAGTCGAGCATGATGTCGGTCAACGGGCGTAATGAATTGGTTTGTTCGTCGATAGTTTTGATCTGAAACTGATCTTGCAATGCAAGCATTTTTTTCGGTGTAAGGAGTTCGGTCAGCATCTGTCGCAAAGCTGTGCCTTCGACTTTTGCCGAGCCGAAAGAACGGCGCATCAGACCTGCGGCGACCATCAAATCATCGATGCCCACGCCGGCTGTTCTGGCGTTGGCGCCAGCGGCGATGATGATGTCGGTAAACTCTTTCATGTTGAGTGAAGTTGCGCGTGCTAACCGTTGCATCTTGCTTAGACGTTCCGGAACCATAGCGAGCGGTTCGCCCATCAAAACTATCTTCTGGGTCAGTTCACGGATCTGATCCGACGTCAAACCGAATGCAGTTGCAGCCAACGTCAAAGGCTTGATGACTGGCTCGATCTGCGTGGGCGTGAAACCTTCGGCCAGCAGATTCGCGGTCGCCTGTGCGACATCGTTCAACGCGGCGCCTGTTGTTTTGGCTGCGTCGATCATTGCAACTTTAAGTTGAGTCAGGTTCTCCGTTCCTCCAAGCGTGACGACGTTGACCTTTGCCATCGCCTCGGCGGTCGAGTCGGCCGCTAACGCCAGCTGTCCAGTTGCACTCGCGACTCCGCGCGCGACGTAAAGCGCTGTGAACGCGCCTGCGACCTGGACGAAATCTTTTCTAGCGACCTTTGCGTGTTCGGCGGCCAGTTTCGTGCTTCCCGAGACGTCTTGCATGGCTTTTGCCGTCGCCGCCGCTTCCTGTTTGACTCCAGGCGCGAGAAACCTGAAGAGGAACTCGATCGTATTGAGGAGCGCCATACCTATCCTCGTTATCCCCGGCGTGCACGCTTGTACGCCGCGATTTCTTCGTTACGGCGTTTCACGATCTTTTCTTGGATCCGCAAGAACAAAGTGATGTCCATTTCCATCACTTCGGTGAACGAGAGGTTGTAGCTGCTCAGTTCGGACGGGGCCATGATCGTGCTCAGGACGGCGTCTAGCCACTCGTCTGCTTCTCGTTCGATTGCTTCCCCGTCTTCTTCAGATGCGGGAAGAAAGCCTGTACTAAAGGGAGGATGGCCCGCTGAACATTTTCACACCGGTTGCACTTGATTTCGATGATCGTATCGACGCCGCAGTCGATCGCTTCAAGTTCCTGTTGGAACTTGATTCCCTCGCTGTATGCGAGATCTTCGATCCACGTTTTCAGCGCTTCGAGATCGCTGGCGTCGATCCCTTCTACGGCGACGATCCGACTCATATAAGTCGCCATGATTGCCGGCATTCCCATGTCGCGATTGAGTTCTAGCAACCGCGCGTCGTCGCTGCCGATGAGGAATCGATACTTAACCTTACGCCCGCCGATAGTCGTCTCGAACGCTTTGCCCGTGCGTACGTTCTCGACGTACTTCGGATCCAGCTTCACGACTGGCAGTTTGTCCAGTTCGACTTCCCAAATGAAGTGGTTTTTGCAGAACTCTTCGCTGCATACGATATCCCATGAGAACTTCGGGCCGAAGGATGCGACTCGAACTTCCTTGAAGGCGAAGATCTTATCCGCCTGGAGGATCTGTTCCCACGGGAGCACGGTCGGCGGATTGCTGCCCCAAGGATAAGGGCCGGGGTCGAGCGTCCGGACCCAGCAGTTACGTACGACTTCCGTCATGAAGCGCCCGGTACGTACGAGCTTGGGATCGGTGAGGATCATCTGCTCCTTCACCTTCATCTCCCGGATAACGCCTTTAAGCCCAGAGGGGCACGTGATTTCCATGACCTAGACCTCCTGTTTGTTGTTCTTGACCTAGAATTCCGTTTCGGCGGCAAGCGCCCTTACAAGCCCTCCTTTGACGGTTTCGACGCCTGGTTTGATGATGAAGTAGTCGTAGGCGAGCGTCAATTTCTCGATGATGACGTCGTCACGGCTGTTATCCCAATCGCCGGCTTCGAAATCGATCGGGAAGGCGCCGATGATGTGGTACAGGCGGGCCGCGTCCTTTTGCCTGTTGTGCTGACGCAAGACCAGGTTGCGCCGGTAGGTCGGTTGGACAGGCACGCCCAAGCCCGCGCCGCTCGAGTGGAGGATCGATTCGAGCGCCCAATCGTACATTCGGCGGCTGCGCGAGAGCCCCCGTGAAAGGGTTAGCGGGGCAAACGACGCTGGACCGGGATCCTTGATCGGGATTGTAGATCCCGCTTCCCGGTACTCGATGACGTCGATCGACGCCGTTAGCGGACCGGCTGCGGAGAAGAAGGCATCGAGACGTGCGCCTTGAGGAGACGTGACCTCTAGGCTGAAGTTGAATACCTCGAATAGATCCCGAATCGGCACATCATTTTCTTCGTTTACGGGCCGACGGCCACGTTGAACCGGCCCGCGCTGAGCGCACTGGCCAATTCAAATCGATCGATAGCGAGCGTCAGCATCTCGATCACGACCTCGTCCACCGTGTTATCCCACTCACCTGCGACGTACTTCTTCGGCCACGCTCCAAAGAGTTTCCAGCGACGGATGATCTGTGTCTTGGTACGGTCGTTCTGGAGGATCGAGATGTTGCGCGAGTAGAGCGCGGGAGGCAGCCCGGCGCCGATGCCGCCCGCCTTGGCCGGGTCGGCAACCTGGAACATCCAGTTGTGGAGATCGACGTCCACGCCGACGCCGCGATCGAGCGTGACATCCGAGATCGTCACGCGGCCCGGCCACTTGATCGGTATGAGCGCACCGCCTTCGTAGTAATCGATCTGCGCGACTTCCTGAGAAAGCTCGCTGGCTTTCTGGAAAAACAGCTTGTCGATTCCGTCGATTTGCACACGAAAATTGAATTTTTCGTGCAAGGTTCGCGCAGCAGCGAGAGATGGCATTCAATTTCTCCTTTCGTCTGAATCTTGAGGTAACTGGGCGAATTCTGGATGTGCCACTTCAGAGAGGGATTTAGCGTTGTGACAGGTCATACATAGCGCTTGGCCATTTTCGACGTTTGACCTGCCACCATCGACGTAACGAACGCCGTGGTCGAACTCTAGCTTTTCAAGATCGTTTTCACCACAGCGAACGCATTTGAACTCGCAACGCATTAGAATCCTAACTTTGTCGACGAACGAGAACCCTCTCGGCGTTAAAATTTGTTCGCGTCGGCGGCTATGGCGTTTACGGCGTTTGTGCCCCGGAAGATATTGAGGCGGTCCGGCGTAATGATGGCGCGGCTTAAGTTGAATAACGCTTTTGCATCCGCAACTACAAAAATACTTTCCTTGATGATCTGCGAGCCATTTGCTGATTACAGCTCGCCGATGATGGCCTTGTAAGAATCTAGACTTGTACCAGGTATGAAATCGTTTCAATTCAATGACCCCATCACAACCGCAAGCACACAATCGCGGCTTACTAGCTAGTTCTGCCAACTTGGCTGCGGTGACGGCCTTGCGATTATGACCGTAAATGTACAAGCGCGTCGCGGAAGGGCTGACGATGAACGTCTTTTTGCATCCGCAATTGCAGAGGCGGGTTTCACGCTTCGGGAGTATCGCGGCAAAATGATTGCGTACGGCTGCAATCCTTCGCGTTGCGACTTCAGGCACCATCGCGTTGTGTCCGTGAACATAAATTGAGTTCGTCTTGCCGAGATTTTTCGCCGTCCGATTTACTGGGCTGCCGCAACCACAACTACAAACCAGGGCAGGCCCTTCAACGATCCATCGCTCGGCTGCTGCCTTGCGGTGCCCGAAAATCCACGAGCTGTTTTGCGGCGCAGGTTTTTCGCAGCCGCAAGCGCAAGCGCGTTTTTTGGATGCAGCATCAATCATCGCTGTTTACAGAGCTGCGCTCAGGAGCTCTTCCTGCAAGGCTCTCGTGTCCTGGGTGACGAGAAGAATAATGAACTCGGCCGGCTTCGCCGTGGCAAGCCCGATCCGCGCGAGCAACTTGCCGGCCGTAATCACGCTCGGCGTGTTCAGCTGATCCGAAACATCGACGAAGAATGCCTTGCTTGGATCTTTCGACGCGAGCGCGCCAGCCTTCACGAAAGGCATGATGACGGAGATCAAAACGCGCTCTACGCGATCACGTAGCTCCGGCGTGTTGATCTTGTTCTTTGCGAACTGAAGTGCGCGCTTTGCCGTCTGTTCGACCGCCGAAACGCCTCGGCGCTCGCCGATCGAGGGGAAGTTCGACGTTCCAAGGCCGGTCCGTGCGCCGTCCGCGAAGAAACCCTGACCTCGCATGAAGACGACGGGATTCACCCGCTTCGGGAAGATCAGATCCCGCTTCTCTTCCCTCTGGACCTCCGTCGTTTCCAGATCGACGACGCCGAAAAGCCGTCCGTCTTCGGTGTTCGCCGGGTTGGCGAACGGGCCGACTTGCAGGTTTGCGTCGTTGCGCGAAATCACGCCGGTGATATGACCCGAGATCGGTCCCACGATTGTATCGATGTCGGTTCCGAAGATCCTCGGTGACGGGTTCGGGATCTTCACGCGCGGCCAGTAGAGCGCCCACTGTTCCGAGGCCGTGAGCGATTCGGCATGAGCTGCGATGTCCTGTGCGGTGAGGCCGGCGGGCGGATCGAGAATCGCCATAATTCGGCGATTGGTTGTGATCTCCGCATAGGTGGTCATCGCGTTCTGGGTCGCGATCGTCGAACCGTCCGGAATGACGAGGAGCGTGACGTCTTCGATCTCGTCAAGCGCGCGAATCCCGGTCGGGGACGGTACGGTGTCGCCAATCAATTCGACATCGGAGATGGTCGGCTCGGTGCCGCCCGCGAGGAACGCGCCGTTGCTGTTGTTGGCGGGACGGGCGGTTCCAAGGACGCTGGCGGTCACGTTTAGCGACCCAACTTTCGAGTCGTTGATGACTGTCGATGCGTAACGGGGCGAAGTCGAGTCGAACACGTTCAGGTTTGCGAAGCGTTCGACGATGAAACCATCGACCTCGACATCCAGATTGAATTCGCTCGCAATCCCCGACGTGGCGTTCTTGATGAAGATCTTGACGGCGTTGCCCCACGTTCCGACTGAGGTGGCGGTGAGCGTGAGGACGTTCGCGCCGGCGGCGGTTCCTGAGTGGATGGAATTGTCGAAGCCGATCTCGTCATCGGCGGTCGACGTACTGTCCACTTGAACGGTGGAGGTCGCACCAGTCGTGTTCGACGTAATGCGAACCTTGCTGCCCTCGACGGAAGCGACACCGCCGGCGATGGCTGTGTTGATCGCGAGAACGACCTCGTTGGCGGTGACCGCGTCGATGTTGGCGACGTTGCCCGTCCCGAGGACGGCCACAGTCGAAAAATTCAGCTTGCCAGCCGCGTTCGCGGTGCCGCCGGTGACCTGGATCGCCGACGACGAGCCACGTTTGTTGGACGTGATCGTGACCTTGGTGCCTGCGCTCGTGACCGTAGCGGTCGCGCCCGAAAGCTGGGCGTTGATGACCGCCGCGACCTCTACGGCTGTCGCTGCGGCAATGCTGGCGAAGTCGGCGGCGTTGAACGTGACCGTCTGAACTGCTCCGGCGTCGACCTTCACCGTCAGGACGTCGGCATCAGCCAGTGCGAACGGCGCGGCGTTGCCGCTTTCGACGAGGCCCGCCGTCGCCGTGAATGTGACAGTCGGCTGCGGCACGCCGTCGATCTTGATGATCAACGTTTCGTCGGTGCTTGGTTCGAGATCGTAAGGTGCGGCAACCGAGGAGAGGATCGATCCGGAACTGGCGAGGCCGCTTATCAAGGTCTTGAGCGCGGCCACGCCCCCCGAGCCAGCACGCACGATCCAACCCGTTCTGCCACCTTGTAGAAAGAAGTCGCGAATCGCGATCGGCAGATCGAACCCGAGGCGGAAGGTGCCGAAGGTTCGCGCGTATTCCTCGAATGACGTTACGAGCGTAGCGACGTTCAGCGGGCCTTTTACAGCCTTGCCGACCGCGCCAAGTACGGCCGTCTGGATTGTCGGAAGCGCAGGAATCTGCGGCTCTTCCTCTTGAACAACGATTTTCGATGACAGAAGTTCGCCGGCCATTTACATGCCCTCCGGGATCTAGGTCGTTCGCAGGCGTTTCGGCGACGCCACGCTGGGCGTCGCGTCGAGTTTTTCTTCGATCACCTTGACCTCGATTTGACCGGTTTTTTCGGCCCTTGAGATCTGCGGTAGACGCCGTACGGCGCTATCCAATGTGACAGGCGGATCGCCCCAACTCAGGTGGATTCCCCTGGCGCTTTTGATCTTGCTGCGTTGAAGTCCGGAGCTGCCGTTCGATTTCGATACCGGACGGACCGATTCCGAAATTGTGCATTCGCAGAGCCCACTCGGTTCGCAGTAAAGCTCGTGATAGAGGGTGAACGCCATCGATCCCTCTTTTGTGAGTCGAATCGCCACTTTCGGCATCGTCAACCTTTCCGAAACACCCTACGCGAATCCGGATTCAAGGTCAAGCAGCCTTGCATACGATTTCTCCTTTAAGTTTGCACGGTTTCGCCGCTGTCGCCGTCGATCTGGGTATATTGAACCTCGCCTTCCGGGGCAAGCGGCGCAACGGCGAACGGCTCCTCGACGGAAACTTCGACCCCCCGCACTTCGCAGGACGCCGTGAACGTCCGGATGTTGTGATCCGACGCCACGGAGGTGATCTGGGGGGGCGTAACGAGATGCAAAACCAGATCGGCGTGTCCTTGGCTGGGGTCGTCGATGTTGAAAGGGACATGGAGGAAACGGCCTCTTTCGAAGAATTCTATCGTCGAGCCGATCATGTTGATCATCTCGATTTCCGAGTTCGTCGCCCCGATGAGCGTGTACGAAAGACGTGCGACGAAAGGAGGCATGATGCGATTGAAAGTTCCGTCGCCGTTGTCGATTTCCTTGGTCTCGTTGTGCCAGTACTCGAGATCGCGGGTGACCGTCGGCCCCTGGATGATCAAGACGGGGATCTTCGAGACGGCGATGACGCCCGTGTCGGGGTCCGAAAAGTCGATATGAGTCGTGTGGACGACGTTGAGGAAGACGTGTTGACGCAGCGCGGCTATCAGAGCGCCAGACACCATCGTGAATGGACTGACACGCGCGGTAGGAGCGTCGGTCGTCTCGTGGACGATTGGCCGTTTGTACGTATAGACCGTCGTCAGCGTCGTCACGAACTCGCCTGCGATCGGCAAGCCGGCGTCGTCCAGATTACGAATCGTCAACTTGACGGCAGCTAAGGGATCGTCGGTCGGCGCCGTGCGGAACGGCGGCGCTGTCACTTGCAGCTTCGTCGAGGAGATGACGTCGACGTTCGGCGCTGGCTCGCTGTCGAACTCGACGGCCACGCTGGGGTTGCGTGGTTCCGAAGGGCCGACCAACGGTTGAGGTAACGGCAGTCGAAAATTGGTGCCAGTGACGGTGACGATGTTTCCGCCACCCGTTGGCCCCTTCGTCGGAGCAACCGCTGTGAACGTCGGTATCGCCATTATCCGCGCGTCCGAATTCGCAAGCCAATCTGAGGACCAACTACGGTCTTAACAAAGTTCCGAAGGACCATCTTCAATTGCGGCGCCACGCGGTCGAATCCCCGCGACCAAGCATTTCGCGCGGGTACTGTGACTTGAAACGTCCGCGCTTTCCAGTTTCGCTTCGTCGAGCGCACTCTCGCTCTCTTGGTCTTTCCGCCGCCTTTACCGCCTTTTCCTTCTCCGTAAACGATCTTCAGGTAATGGGCCATACGCGGGGTCAGCTTCACACGCCTTGTGAAACCCTTCGTATGGATCGCGGCCAGCTCGGCCATCGGAAGCTTTGAGTAATTGTGCGTTAAACCGAAGTAGCCGAGCTTGGTTTGGCGATCTCCAGGAATCAGACGGTACGAATTCAAGAGCTGCCCCGTCTGCCACAAGGGCGCGTCGTGGGTGACCGGCTTTCGTATCGGGAACACGCCCGGCTTTCCCAGTCGGCGAGTTGCCAGCGTTGCGTTGCTGAGCGGCGCCAAACCAAGGTTGTTCGTCTTCGTTCCTTCGACGATCGCGTTCCTTACTAGCGTTCCGATGCGTGTACCTGCTTCCCGAAACAAGCCCCGTTCGAATAAACGGGGGATCCCGCGCAACTTTCCAGCGATGTTCGGCGGATCCTCGCGAAGTTCCCCTCCGGCGTTCTTGAATATCGTCGCCACTTAGATCGTTCCCTCGTCGCGCTGACTCAAGAACGCTATGTGTAGATCGTAGCCATCTGGACCGAAACCCCATGATGCAGGCAACACCTGGTTGACGAACAACCCTTCCTTGCTTGGCAGTCGCAGCGCGATGACTCCGGGGACGTTGTGTTTTTCGAGCTTCTCGATCCTATCGCCCTTCTTGATCGTCACGTTCCCACTCGTCGGGTCGATGAGTCCTAGCGGCAAAAGATCCTTGCGATGGAACACGAGCGCCATCTCGCTACGCGGCAAGTCGCCCGCGAACGACTGTCGGAGCTCGTCGAACTGCCCTGTCTCTACTTGGCAAGGGACTCGGACGGCCGCCATCTCTGTCCGCGTTGACTTTCGACCCTCGATCGACGCGCCTGCCTCCTCGTCATAAACGATCGGCTCGCGAAACACGTCGCTGTAGCCCTTCGCCGAGGTCGGCGGCGCAGTCGCCCGTGTTCCCTCTGTGTCCAGCCTCAAGATCACCGCATCCACGATGTTCAAGAGCAGCGGTACCCGAAAGATCATGCCCCCTCTTCTGGGTTCCCCGATGGATTACTTTAAACCGCTCCGTAGTGCGGCGGGCGTACATAAGGGATAAGCAGCTGGTCAATGAAGTCGTCGCCGGTCAAACCGCCGAACGACCCGCGCCCTCCGATTCCACCACCGCCCGTACGTCCGAACGAGATCGCTTGATCGCGCGTCTTCGCGCTGCGTACGCTGCTAGGCGCGGTGATGAATGGATCTTGTCCGAAGGGATCTTGTAGGTTGCGGGTTGCGAAGGCGCCCACGGCGGTCGTGATGTCGGTCGGAGTTTTGCCCAGCGGACCGCCGTCGGGATCGGTGTATCCCCATACTCCGGTGACGAAGATTCCCTGCGAAGACAGCGGGAAGAATTCGGTCGACTGGAACAGAATGCCTTCAAAGCGTTCGATCTCGATACGGGGATCGTCACGATCGTCGGGATCGAGGAGCCCTCCGAGGTGGCGGTTGTAGACGCGCAAGCCGTCCAGCGACACTTCGGTCAAAGACGCTTCGATGCCAGTCACGCCGGTTTCGATTTCTACTTTGTTGATCCCGACGATCGGGTGCTGGGGCATGAGGCGCCGATTTCCGCGCCCGTCGAGCTTGAACAGGCGATATCGCGGCTCGAAGAAACGGCCGGTCAGGAGCTCGACTTTTCTTGAAGCGCGATCGACGAATTCTTGAATCGCCCCGACGGACTGTTCCGTGAACAGCGCGTTGGTCTTCAAGGTAACCGAGTCGAGATACCCAACATACGCAGCCCCTCGAGAGAACTTGTTCTTGTCGACGACCTCGAAGCGTTGCCGGAACTCGAATTCCGTTGAGGTGCTGGTTTCTTTGTACTTCCAGCGGATCTCGTGGGTGCCCGCCCTGAAGCCGGTCGCGGCGAAGTTTGCATGGTACACGCCAAGGGCGATACGCACTCCGACGGGGTCGGGTGAGAGATCAAGCGTCGCTTCCGGGATCTTCTCGATCGCCGCGCCGGCCGGAGGGATCTCAAAAACGCTCCGTTTCAGCGAGAATATGTCGATCAGCTTGCCGTCACGCTGAAACGCAAAGAACAGCGTTGGATTTGCGCAGTTTATCGTCTCGTCCTGTGCGACGGCAGGCATGTGTGCAACTTTACCATTTGCGGGGTTGGCTCAACGTGATCTTCTTGATCCTGCGCACCGCCGACGCGAACTTCGCGGATTCCGAGTTCACGAAATCGATTGCGAGCTGTTCAACACGGTTGTCTGGATCCAAGAACCGGAACATGAATTCCCGCTCATCGCGATAGGATTCGGCAAGCGGCAAATCCCTCATTGAGAGGTAGGACGCGAGGTCGAGATCGTAGACTTCGACTTTGTTGTTGCCGATGACACTCCAACCCCGGGAACGATCGACGCGGGTGCCCGCCCGAAAGGGCGGAGATTCACTCCCGTTTGGCTGACGCGGTGCGTTCACCACGCACCGCTTTAGCGCAGGTCTGCGGTCGACAAGTCGCTGGACTCATCTACGTCCAGCCGGCTTGGAATCGCCGCCTCACGCGCAATTGGCGCAGCGACAGCGGGCTCGGGCTTCACAGTCAGGTCCACTGCCGTGCGTTCGCCGGGCTTGGCGACCGTCTCCGACATGACGCCAAGCGCCACAAGGCGGCGTTCCTCTTCCTTGACGTCAATCACTTTCTTCTCGTCCGCATCGACGATGTCGAACGCTGCTGCACCGGCATCCTGTTTGATCTGCTTCAGTTTTGCGGCCATCTCCGGGGTGACCTTGTACCAAGTGGGGCGATCCCCGCCTTGGTAAAGATTTCCGCCGAAGTGCAGCCGTCGGAGCCGCAAGCCGAGTCGCGGTGCGTAGGGCTTAAGTCGCGCGAACAGTTCGATGTTTGCCATTTCCTTGACCTCCTGCACCAAACACTAAAATAAAAAGGCTCGCCGGTCAACGACCAGCGAGCCTTTTCTCAACCGCGATGGGCGGTTAGCCCTTGATCGTGGTCAGGGCTGCGGGAGTCAGCGTCGAGGCGTAGTTGGTGTCCATCACACCGGCGTCCGCGTCGAGCTTTGCGAGCAAGGAAATGAGCTTCGAACGAAGCTCGGTCAAGTCGTCGGCGACATCGCGGAACGAATCCGCGAGTTCCGGCGTTCCGTAACCGGGCTGCTGTCCGACGCCGCCGCTGAAGGAGTCGGTCTTGATGGTTGCCATGTGCGCTCCTTACGAAGCGTTGACGACAACCTCGACCGTGATGGTCGAGAGATCGGTCGTCGCCGCTACTTCGCCGGTGCCGTCGGCCTTGTTTGCCATCAGCTTGTCGCTCACGCGGTTGTACCCGTAGTGCCGCGTGTCGAGCGCCCCGCCCGTCGTGACCTTGCCGACGGCAAGCACCGGTCCGATCGTCTTCCCCGCACCCACCTGAGCCTGCAAGCCGAGTGCGTATCCACCAGTTGGATAGGATGCGTCGAGGACGACGTTGAATCGCTTCGTGAAGGACGGCGCGGAAGGAATCCCGCCGAACGAATCTGGGGTCGTGACTGCGATTGCCATGTTCGCTTTCTCCGTTTCCTGTGCGGTTAGACGCCGAAGACGCCAGTTGCCTTGACCACTGCGGGCTCGTGCATGTACTTCACGTCAAGCCGCAGCGAGACGACCGTGATCACCTGACCCGCCGAGATGTCCTCGCCCATGCGGACGCGAACCTGACGATGGAACCCGAGGACGAAGTTCTTCGGGTCCGCAAGCAAGACGACGGTTTCGTTCGTACCGGCGCCGAGCGCGTCTGGAAACTCCGGGACGCCGACGACGTCGTAGTCCTGGTACTTCGCGTCGGCTTGCGTTGCCAGCTGGATGTCGCCAAGGCTCGTCGCGCGGTTCGCGAGAGAGTCCTTGTAGTCGACTTTTGCCTGACGGTTCGTGAAGTAGGTGAGCGGCCCGGTCGAGAACTCGTCGGGCAGCGTCTTCAGCATGTCGCGGAGCACGTTCTTGGAGAGCGTGACACCGCCAGCCACAACGACGTTCGTGACTGCGTGCTTGATGAAACCGTCGAGTACCGCGAGGAGCGCGTCCGCCGACAGGGTGTCACCTTGCGCGATCAGGAAGTCCACGTCGCGAGCCACGGCTTCCGCCAGGGTCTCTGTGATCGTGTCCTTGTACGAACCGCGCTCGATCTGATCCTCGAGCACCTCGTCCGAGATCCGAACCTCGGCCTTCACGAGCTTTGCGTCGAGCTCGATGAAGCTGAGATCGGGCCTTGAACGCTGCGCCACCGCGAGGGCCTCGTTCTCCACGCCCGGCTTGAGCACGCGCGAGCCGAAACGATGCTTGTCGCGTCGCTCCTTCGGACTCGCCATCGGTGTGACCATGATCCGCTTCATCAGTTCTGCGGATTTGATCATCACTCGGAAGAAGCGATCCGCCTGCCTCGGAACGAGCAAGCCACCGGCGGCAAGGCCGGCTGTGTCGAGATCTGCCTTTTGCAGCAAGACCCTGTTGTCGGTTGGCATCTTTTTGCGCTCCTCTAGGACGGTTGATTTACCGTGAAAACTGCTGACCTCGACCTGTTCGTAATTTCACGCAATTACGCGTTGTAGTCAAGAGGGAAAAGTCGGGATTCCGAAGACCCGTTCATTTCGGGCGAAGTGACACGATCGCCGGGTCGTGCTTCGGCCTTGGTAAGCGCCTGGCGAAGATCGCCGTTCGACTTTTTGAGCGTGGCAAGTTCGGAATTGAGCGGTTCGACTGCCTTCGCCACGGCTTCGTTGATCATGCGTTCGGCTTCGCTGGCACTGATGCCCGGCTCTTTCTTTGCAGTTGCGGAGGGGTATTTCGAAGCGAGTCCCATGAGCAGCGTGTGGATCGCTTTCAGCTCACGCATTTCCTTTGCCGACGGCGCATCCATGCTCTTCACGCGGTTGGCAAGAGACAGCGCGCGTTCTGCGGCTTCGGTCAAAATACGCGACATACGACCCGCGCGCTTTTCGACGACCGAGTCATCGAGGGCGCCCAGAATTGCGCCGATCAGTTGCTGGAGCGAATCCATGTCGGTCGCGTCGATCATCACGCCCCCACGAGGGAACACGCCGTCGAGCTTCTTCGCGAGTTCGGTGATTGCTTCCTGCGTTGGCGCATCGGCGCTCGTGCTGGCCGACGCAAGCGCCTTCGCCACTTCCTCGATGTCGGCGCCGAGAGTCGCGCCGCTTTGTGTCGAATCCGGTTCTGGCTTTACCGGCGGTGGAGTCACCGTTTCGGTGCTCGTCGAAGCCGCATCCGATTCAGTCTTCGACATCGCTGCCGGCGCAGGGTACTTCTCTTTCACACCGGCGATCAACTTCCCGATCGCGGCGATCTCGGCGAGCAGCTTCCCGAAGTCACCTTCAGGCATTTTCTCGCCGCCGGCCTCTTTCAGCTTGTTGATCACCGAGGTCAAGCGCTCGAGCCCTTCGGTGAGCGTCGTCAACGCGACGGCGTCTTCCATCTTCGCCGAGTCCATCGCGTGAGTTGCGTCGTGTTCGTTTTTCGCGATGACGGCTGGATACGCATCTTCGATCTTACTCAGGCTGATCGAAACCTCGTGTGCTTCGTCGACGAGCGCTTTCTGTGTTGCCTCGTTTGCGTCCTTCAACTTGGTCACGATCGAGGTCAGACGCTCCAGGTTCTCAGCCAGCGTGGTAACGGTCTGAGAAACTGCTTTTTCAGTTAGCATGGAATTTTCTCCTTCGCGCTTTCTCAAAAGGAAACGTCGTTTGTTCGCGGCTCGATCAACCAAGGAAACCTCCTCGATCTCGAAATCACGTAGACGTGAGACTGACGGTTTCGTTTTGGATGTCAAGTTCATTGATCTCGACGACTTCCTGTTAGCTTACCGCGCCTTGATGCGCGGTTTCAAGTAACAAATGGCGCGGCCAAAATCGAGTAGACCGGATCCGCCTCCTTGATCGCGGTTCCACCTATCGACCATCCGGTAAATTCCCCCCGTTTTACGGCTTCCCACAGCTCGTCGTCGACGATTCGTGCCGCAAGCAACCAAGTACCTTTTTTTACTGGCTGCTCTGCAACCGTGAAGTCTAGCGGTGCGAGATACGATTCGAGGATCTTTACGCGACCATCAATCAATTTTCGGTGCATCAAACCGATATGGCCGTAGCGCTCCATGAACCCATGCGCTGCTTTGCGAATCTCGTCGGAGGAATAAACGTCGTTCTGCGCGTCGACGGTCTCGGGTTCGAGAACGATTCCCAAGACGTAACGCTCCTCCTTCGCGGTTTCTTCGGCCTTGAACAGCTTGACCGCGTGTGTCCAGGGGCGAAGCTCCAGTTTTGAAACCGGCGTCGACGAGGATGTCGCTTCTTTCTCGACGATCTTTTCGTAGTCGCGTCGAAGCGCGTCGCAGATTCGATGGGCGGCTTCTTCGTCGTGGCCTCGCGTCTTTTGATCGGCTACGCAAGCCTCGAAATTAGCGAAGCCGGCGAAGGGTTTTTCGATCTCGACAGAAACCTTCGCTTGCAATTGACATCCGAGATCCCAGAGCGGGGGAGGCGGTTCGGAAGCGCGCTTCTTGATTTCGTCGGGGTTGAGCATCGCGACGACTTCGTTGACCGTCATCGGTGCCTCGTCGGTGACATCGATCACCGTTGGGGTGAATCCCGTGATCTTCCACTTGCCGGCTGTCATGCGGTTGAAGAGCACCTCCGTCACTTCGATGCGTAGAACATCGCCCGATTCGGCCTTCACCTTGCTGTTGAAGGATTTGCCCGCCGGAGCATATTTTTTCCCGGCGAGCTCGATCAAGTTGGGCCAGTTGCCTTGTTCCTTCTCGGGAATTGGTCCGAAGGCGTAGAAATAGTTGAAGACGCCCGGCGAATCCTTGACCGGGTGCTTGTCGTAGACGATTCCGCGCACCTCGCGAATCAGCTTGATCTTCGCCCAACCGTCGCTTTCGCCTCCAAGAGAGTAGGTCGCATTCGCGGATTTGAGCATCGCGCCTTCGGAGCCTGGCGAGGCGGCTGCCTTCGCGATCAACGAGTCCAGGCTCTCATGCGTTCTCGCTGTGCCCAGCGCCGGTACGAGTTTGATGCGGCTGCTTTGACGCTTGTTGAGGAACGCTTCCAGCAAACGGCGGCGTTCGGCTTGATCTTTTTGCGTGATGTTTCCCTCGTCGGGCAAATACAGCGCGTCGAAAATTTGTAGTTGGACGTTTGCGTCGTCGACTACTCCGGTCCCTCGGAACCTGGCCAAGTCCCTGCGGGGCGTGGCGGCGCCGTCGACGAACTCCATGAATTCTGCATCGAGCACGAATGGCCCAGGGAGTTTTGCCAGCTCGGCCGTGACGCCGGGCCAGTTCTTCATGTAGTTGCGCTGCTCGGTTTTCCGCGAAAAGAACTCTTCGGTGATAATGAAAACGCGGTCGCCATCTTTCTGAAGGGCGACGCGAAAACCGTTCAGTTTCGGTTCGACGAGGATTCCGCTGTCGAGCAACGCGCCGGTTGCGAAGTCTTCGTGCAGCCGATCGAGCTCACCACCACGAAACTCGTTCGTCTTTCGGGCTGCGACCTTCATAGGCTTGAAGACCGCGAGCGGCTTCAGCTCCTTCCGATCCCCACCTTTGTCGTCGGCGTCCTTGATCTTTCGCGGATCCCAAATCTGGACGTCCTCGATCACCGTCCCGTCTTGTAGAGAGACGTCGCGCACCTCGTGCGCCTTTGTGATCTTCTCACCGGGGACAGCGCGTGAAGGTTGTTTTCCGCGCTCCCATTGCCACAAATCACCGGCTTCCTCTTCGGCAACCAGCACAAATACCCCGTCATCGGAGACATCCGCTAGATCGCCTCCGCGTACACGGATCTTCTTGAACTGGCGTTGGTCATCTAGAAATTCGATCTTGCCCCTTGACAGAATTCGCATCTGCGACGGCGTATTCTTCGAGGGATTGAATTCAACGCCGTGGACCTTTTCGCCGGGCGGCGCATCCCCTTCATAGGCAAGCAGCTTGTCGGCCTCCACGTTCGTGAGCGCACGGCGAATCACTGCGATCTTGTCGTTCTCGAAGGGGTCGCCTTCGAGTTGAAAATCCTCGATCTCATTCTCGCCGCGCTTGATGAACAGGTGAAACACCTGCGAGGAAGGCGCGGCACGGATCACGACCTGGCCCTTGAACCGTTGCCACGTCAGCGTGTAGGGCGCTGCCTTCAATTGCTTGAGCAGTCGCGTAGCGTTTTCCGTAGCTATGGTTGCCGCGATCCGGTCCATAGCTTCTTCCACGGTCCGCGCCTCGACGATCTCCGGCGCGATGTCGGCTGAAGGCCAAAACTTCTTGGTCTTCAAGGTCAGTCGGAAATCGCGGTTGATCTGTACGGTCTCAGCCGTCACGAGATGAGCTTCGATCAATGCGTTGCGGGTCGCTTCGACCTCTGATGGCTTATCCTTTTCCCAGTAACGAAATTCAGGCGGAATCGCGTTCTTGATTCCGAGCGGAAGCGCGGATCGGCCCTTCGGAGGGAGTGTCTTCGTTGCAATCGCGCGGCGCCGCAGAACGCTGGGCGTCAGATCCTTGTTGAACATCGCAACCCAGAAAGCTTCGCCCTCCCGGGTGCGCCGGCCCGTCTCGACTTCTTCTTCGGACGCGTCCCCTCGGCCCACGAGTAATCTAAAAGTCAGCAGCCCATGAAATTTTTGATCGCCTTCGACGGCGTACTCGGCAAAGAACGGCTTGAGAATCAGGTGTGTGACTTGCGGGCGTGCGATTCGAACGATCACGCCTTCCTCCTCGGCGGTTGCGCCCACTTCGCCCGCCTCGAACTTGCGCCCTTCGATTTCGAGCCAAATCGGCGGCTGTAGGGACTTCACGGCGGCGAACACGCGATTCGGCGCGTTCATTGGTTTATTCCAGTACGAGCCCTCCATGTTGAAGGTGACTGCGAGTCGTTTGCCTTCAGGTACGGTGTCTACATCAGGCACTTTTCCTGCGCGCTGGATCGCAAGCGTGAAACCCGTGAGGAAATCCTCGCCGGTCTTGACACGGAAATCTCCGTGAACCGACCGACCTCTGAAATGACTCTGGAATACGGCCGCGCGGGGTTCTTCCTTTTCGGGATAGATCAGGATTGGGTTCTGCTGCTTCTCGGCGTCTTCGTCGCGCATATCGACGACGCGTTTTTCGGCGACGGGATGGACGACGAGATCGTAGAGATCTACGTAGCTCGTGTATGGACCGCAGCCACCGGTATCTGGATCGGAGTCGTCATGGAATTGAACTCGCTGCGAAATCTCCGGCGGTAGCATCCGACCGAGCCTGAACTTCAAAACTTGCAGTGTCTTCTCATCAAGTGGTCCGTCGATGAGCACGTCGACGTCGTTCTTCGTTTCGCCGTTGTTCACGATCGAACCGACTAATCGAACGACCGGTGCGCGAATCAGGAAGGGCTTCTCGAAGTGTTTGAGAACTTCTTCGAGTTTGAGTGGCGGGTATTCGCCCGTCGATCCCGGATGGATCGGAGCATATCGATCGGTCTTGCCCGCCTTCGAAATATCATCGGTTTCTTTGGTACGTGCCACGCCTGAAGGTCCAATCACGAGGGGCTTCCTGCGGCGAAGCCGACGCAGTTCGGCTTCGATTCCGAGTGGGTCTTCCACCTTGTCGACCAGCGCGCGAGCTTCGCGCGTCAGCTCGTCGTCAAAGGGGTGTTTCAAATCGCGCCGTGTGAATTCTTCGATCATGAACGCTTCAGCGTTCACCAGATCTTCGCGGCCAACGCCTTCCGCCGACAGCTTGTCGTTACCAGCGAAAAGGCTTGCGAACGCGGCGTGCAATTCCCTGTCGAGCCGCTTGAGTTTTGCGTCATCGAAAGCCTTCAGGTTGCGAGGCGTGATCTCCGTCAGGTCGAACGTTGCGTGTTGACCCGGAACCGTGTCCAGATCTGCCGTGGTCAGATCGCCCTCACCTTTTGCGACCGCCTCTTCTTCGAGATCGATCTCGGGGCCGTATCGCCGCCCGGGCGGTGTCTTCTTCAGCTCGATCGGAGGATCGAAAGCCCGAACCAGCTCCATCGGGATGTAGAACACCGGCTTGACCGGTTCGAACTCGGCCAGCGAGAACTTGTCGATCCCCTCACGCAGCTCCTTCGGGACGTCGTCGAGCGACGCGAACTCCTGCGGCTCTCGTAGAACCACGATCGCCCAGGCGAAGGTCGCCTTGGCCTCTGTCGGCTCGATCTCGTTTAGCAAGATCTGCGCTTCTCCGCTGCGTCCCTCTTGCTTGCGTCGAGACAGGACGCCTGCGCTCTTGTCCTCTTGAAGCCGTGCGACGAGCATTGGCGGGTCCGGCATCTTCAATACCGGCAGTGGGCCTGCCGGCATTTCGAACTTGCGCTGCTCTTCTGGGTTCCCCGGCAAGGGAACGACCGCCTCAACGTGGGCGTTCGGGGTCGACATGTAGCATCTCCGGCGCCCACGCGCTTACGTGCTTCGGCGGTTCCCACAACCTCCCGTCGAGCTCATTCCGCAAAGCGACTGGCAAAAAATCCACGGCCTTGTCGAGCGACCAGTGCAGATCGCCCTTCAAGATGCGAAACCACTTGATACAGATATCGCTGCGGCGCTTCACTTCGAGCTTCGATGGATTAGTCGCTGAGACTCGCGCTGCCGCACTCTCATTTCGTTCGAGGTCGTGTTTGAAGGACAGCGTGATCGCTTTGCGCATCCCATTCAGCACGCGATCAAGCCCATTCGGCTCGTTGATCAGCGAGGCGAAGGGCGCGGGATCCGTCTGGCTGTCGTCCATAGCGGCGATCATACGGATCCGTCGAAAAGATGTCTACGTCAGCGTGATCAAACCGGTTTTCAGCTTCAATGCCACGCGGATGCCTTCGCCGTCTCTGGAGATTATCGCGTCAACTTTTCCCAGGCACTCTGGGCATACAACCATCGCGACCCCACCGCCGTATCTGACGGTCACTTGTGTCTCCAGCACGCTCACCCGTTTGCACGCACGACACGCACCGACTCCCAGCGCTGCTGCCTTTTGCGCAGCTACAAAATCCGCGTACCCGGCCGGCCGATCCCCCGTCATTTTTCAGGTATCTCCTCGCCGCCAGTTCCTATTCCGGCTAACCGTTTATCATCGCCAGCTTCCCTGCGCCCCTGTGCGTGCCCGTTTGGCTCCTGGCGATGTTCGGCCCGGCCTTCCGAGGCGATTTGACTTGTCAAAGCTCGAATCCTTCCAGCCACGCGCTCCCCCTCTTCTTCTGGATTCCTTGATGGGGAACCTTTTCGAGCTTCCTGAAGGGTCAACTTGAAGGGCTGTTGTGTCCACGGATCTGTCAAAACTGGCAGTTCGCGGTTGAACACGTCGGTCGCTAGCGCGCGGCCCTCAGCTGGTGTGAGAACGCCTGCGTCGGAGAGCGTAGCTACGATCTCGGCCAGCACTTCGGGATCTTTTGTCGTCGGAGAGTTGGACTCGAATTTCCAGAAGGAGATGTGAAGTTCAGGCAGTAACTTTCTATTTATCACTTCGTCGAACTGGTTTCGCAGCGGGGTGAAGACTTGATCTTCAGCTAGACGCAATGCGGCAAAAGCCGTGGCGCGATTGATCGCCCGGTCGCGCCCCACCAAAATTCGTGGCAATCGGAAGCTCGACCCGATTTTTTCCCAGTTGCCCTCGTCGTAGTTTTGAAACAATGCATCTTGCTGCTGCGCTTCGCGTAGCGGGACGAACTTCATCGACGGGACGATTCCAGACGTACCTCCGGTCGATTTTTGGCCTTCGGCTTCGAGGACAAGAATCTTGTGGAAGTTTTTTCGTCCTTTGATGTTGCTCTCGATGAACTCCTCGATGCGCGGCACAACCCCTTTAGCAAGCCGTCCGCCAGCGACGAGCAGCGCAAGCGGAGGGACGGTCTTGCTCTGGAAATAACTGAGGTTCACCTCGTCCAGTTCCCGGGAACCCAGAACAGCGGGTAGATTGCCGATCCATTGAGGGACTCCGTAAGTGGAACCAGGCGTCGGGATTGCGAAGTGCAAAATTTCGTTGGCGGGTGCGTCCAGTGGCGGCTTGTCGGGATCGGCTTCGAGTGCTGCCGGCGACGCATAAATCTTGCCTGTTGCTCGCGAGACGGTGCGTGGGTCGCCGAATTCTTTGAAATACGCCTTGATCTTGCCCTGAATCGGATCGATCTCGGCGAACTTGCGAAAGAATCGGCGTTGAACGACTTCCGTCGTCGAGATGCGTGTGGTTGGAATGCGTTCTTTTGTCTCAACAGGGATCGGATCGAGGGGCAGCAAACGCATCGTCACCGACGGTGCGAGCACCAACCGCGCCGGCATTATTCTGTTGTCGCGTAGGATTTCCCAATATGCGTTTCCAGTCGTCAGCAAGTCTCGACGTGTTCGAGAGCGCAGCTCGACGAAGGAGTAATCGGGGCAACAGACGGCAAAGAAGGTACGCAGGCGATTGATTTCGATGCGCGCAACTCTGCGTAATTCTTCGAGTTTTGCACGAACGGCTTCGGAATCCGGCTCGACGAACGGCTCGCGGCGTTCCTCGCTTAGAACCAACCGTTCGACGATCATCTCGTCCCGGATATCGGCTTCGGCACCAGGCCGTGTGAGGTCAATTCCGGCAGTGTATTTGTGGCCGAACGCGTCGACGTTCGTGACGATCGCCTCAATATGCTGAGACAGCGACGACGAAAGCTCGTAGAGCTGAAGCAGCGTTTCGGGCGCGTACTTCGGTTCGAGGACGCCGGTTACGGCCTTTCCTTTTTGAGTGAGCGCTGTGAGCCACTCCACGGTCGAGACGGGGGCGTCCCTAAAGGTCGCCTTTCCAACGACGTTTTTCTCTTTCTTTTTCGGCACTTACAGTGGCCGAGCGCGCAGCGCTTGTGAGACGCGGATCTTTACAGCCGTCGCCGTAGTTGCGGTCGCGTCGATTCGGATGAAGGCCACGGCGGCTTCGCCCAACTCGAAGATTTCCGCGAGATCTTTTTTGACCGTGAGCTTCGGACGCCGAATCCACACGTTGTTGATGCCGTCGCGAATGAGCGGTTCGAGATCCAAGGTGTCGGTCAGAGCACCGCCGGTACCCGTCCAGTACACGAAGATCTTTTCCGCCCCTTTCGAACTGAACGCGACGGCCAATGGAAAGTTCGCGTCGCTCAGCGTCGTAGAGTCGGCCGCAGCTGCACCTGACAGAGAGCGGTGCTGTAGGAAATAACCTGGACGATCGAGTGGCTGTTCTGGCACGAGAGACTCCTTATCTGAAATCTACAGCACTTACATAGGTCTTTGCAACGGCCCGACTTTTCGATAAGGTATGATCGCGAATGTCCGACCAGTTCTTTCTCGGCTCGGTTTTTGTGAATTCCGACGCCGGAACTTTGACGCAGGGCGACGTAGTCGTTTTCGACTCGGCGACCAACGGAGGAGTTAAACGAACCAGTATCGCAGGCGCGTCCAACACCGCTGGTATCGTCGTAGACGGCGGTCCGACGGCGACTCAAGTTTCGATCGCGACGATTGGTGGCCAGCGAACTCGCATAAAGGTCGCTCTCGGTGATGCTATCGCGCGGCTGGACAAACTGGTTACAAGCATCACGCCGGGGGTAGCAAAAGTTGACAACACCGCTGGGCTGGGCGCGGTCTTCGCTGTAGCGATTGAGGAGAAAGCGTCTGGCGACGGAACGGAAGTCGACGCGATTCTGCTTCCTTTCGGGATTGGGGCTCCGACAGGTGGACCGGTCACGGGCAGCGGCGTTGGAACCCGTGTCGCTTTTTGGACGCCTGTCGGGGCGACGACGGATCTAGGCAGCGATCCGAGTCTTTACTGGGACAACACAGCCAAGCGCCTTGGTATCGGTACAACCACGCCGACAACCGATCTGGAAATCAAGAACGTCACAGCCGGCCCGAAGATCACGCTGCGCGCTGCTGGAGATATGATTGCAACGCTCTCGGTCGAGAGCGACGCGACGGCCAGTTTTGCCGTTTTCGATCCGGCGGGAGGTAGCACTGATCTGCTACTCAACGCAGACAACAACATCGTCGGAAACACTCCAGCCTACCAATTTTCTCCCAACGGCCCGACGGTAGATGCGAGCTTCGCTTCACAGATTACGACGCTGATCAATTTCGCAACTTATGATAGCGCGATCGCCCGGACAATAACCAACGCCGCTACGGTCGGCATCGCAGGTCCGCCTGTTGCCAGCGGCAGCGTCACCATAACGAATTCGTATTCTTTGTGGTCGCAATCCGGAAATGTGCTGATCGAGGAACCCGCCGACACGGCCATACTTACGGTCAGAGCGTCAGGTTCCAGCAATTCGCGTGTAGTCGTTCATTCCGTCGCCGACATTGCCGAATTGATACTTCAGGGTCCGGCTGGCAATGCGGCGATGTTTTTGGACGGAAATATTCTTCAAACCACCCTCAATACGGGCGGTAGTGTGCCTGACATCCAGGTGCACAGTGGTGGAACTTCCGTTGCTACGTACCACTATGCAACGATCAGCAATACACCCCTTGCTGCGGGAACAGTAGCTGAACGCCATCAGTTCCTCATCGATCCCACTAATTATAGTGGGACTGGCACGATCACCATCGCAGCCACCTTGACGGTTTATGGCCCGCCTACGGTATCTGGAGGCGGCACCATCACGAACCCCTTTGCATCATGGGTTCGCGACGGCAGCGTCAGATTCGACAGCGTTACGGGCGCGGCCAAAGTTTTCGCAATCGATCAGAAATCTGGCGCCGGAAGTTGGACTGTTGCATTCCAAGATAGTGCCGTAACTCAAGCGGTAATCTTCTGGAGCACGTCTGAAGTAACCTTTCAGACCGTACCTGAAAATGTAGATCTCGTCCTCGGCGCGTCCGGCGACGCGACGTTGACGATCGAAGGTCCGAACAACCACTCGCTCGTAATGGTGGGCACTCAGCTTTCGCCCAATGCGCCGACCGGGTATTTCTATCTGCGGACGATGGCGGGAAAACCTGTCAGTTTTCCAACCAGCGAAGGCGACAGCGCAGTTCCACTCGTCGTCGATACCGTCAACAATCGATTCTGTTTCTATTCGAGCGCTGCGTGGCATTGCATAGGTGGCACGGCGGTTGAGAACTTCGACATCATCAACACCGATTCGACGCTGCTAACCGCCGATCACGACACGATCGTTCGCACGACCAGCGGTACCATAACTGTCTTTTTGCCGCTGGTAAGTTCAGTTCCTAAAGGTAAGATGATCCGAGTTCGCACACGAATTGGCGCCGGTGACGTGATAATGACCCGTAGCGGCACCGACGTAATATCGGGTTCTACGGGTAATTCTCAAACATCGGAGACTTGTTCCGGGGCGAGCAACGTCTTGCAATTTATCTCCAACGGTCCTGCAACCGGCCGTTGGGATCTAATTCAGCGCGACGGAGTTTAACGACATGGGCGCTTTCAGCCATACCAATTGGATTTGCGGCGAAATTTATTCGCGCGCTGTTCAATTCGTAGGCGCTGCACAAAGCGTGGGCCTTTACTTCGACGACTACATCGAGACCGAATCGCAACATCCGTTTGGCTGGGCGGCACAACTCGCGGCGGCTGGTGCGCTTGTTTTGCCCGCAGCAAGGTTGTCCGGCGTGATCCAGATGTCGTCCGGTGCGACGGCCTCGGGTGCCGCCGGAATTGCATCCGCCTCGCCGCTGGCCCGTTCGATCGGAACGTCGAAGTGGTACTGGGCCTCGCGGCTGCGATTCACGACAGCGATCGACGCACAGACTTTCATGGGTGTTGGGTTGGCGGACGCCGTTTTGAGCCCGACCGACATTTTTACGATCGGGATCCACGGGGACATCTCGACGGTCAACTTTACCGCGCGGCAGGTTGGTGCAGGAACCGCGTCGATAGATCTCGGCGTCGCGATCGACACGAATACTTGGCATCTGTTCGAGCTTTACTGCAAAAGCGATTCGACAATTTATGCACGTGTCGATCGTGGCACAGAACAGTCGGTCGCGATGGGTACGTTGCCGTCCGCCGAGGATACGTTCGGCTTTCTCACGGCGAGGAACGGCTCGACGGCAGCCGATCGCGTCATGCAGGTCGATTACAGCGCTTGTCTATATCCGCGTGATTCATAAACCAATAAGGTCAAGGTGATCAAATGAGCGAGCACAAGATCAAAGAAGAGAATCGAACGAAGATGTTCAAGATCGGCTTTTCGTTTCGCGAGCGTGTGGTGCTCGCGTTACATCTCCTTCAGAACATCAAGCCCGCTAACCGAAGCGACCGCAAGCGCTTCGATACGCTATTCAATGATTTAGGGCTGGATGACATCGCTGAACGCCTCGATGGCGGCGGTGGTATCTCTCCGAAGGAGACCCAGCGGCAAGATGTCACCGTTTTCGACGTCACCGGTGAAGTGATTGATTACCTGTATGAGAAGCTGGACGGCCCTTCGAATGGTCCAGCTACGTTGACGATCGCCGACATCGAGCGTCGAATCGAAGACGTCAAGGCTGACCGCTATACGCCTCCTTTGGCCGAGAACCTTCCATCCGAAGAAGCGGCGCCAGCGCCGTCGTAACCGTCCTTCAAAAGAAAAAAAGGTGGTATGGCGCGCAGCCTGATCCGCAACCTCACTCAGCTGCGAAGCGACTTCAAGGAGTCGTGCAGGGTTGCCACGACTGCCGCGTTGCCATCGTATGTGGCGTCGGGCGCCGGCGCCACCAAGACTCTTACGGCTTCTTCGACCGGCGCGCTCGTCATCGACGGCATGACGTTGGCTGTGAATGACCGCGTTCTCGTCAAAAACGAAGGCGGCGGCATCCATGTCGACAACGGCATCTACTACGTTTTTGCTACCGGCAGTGTGATCACTCCGTGGGAACTGAAGCGTACGATCGACGCTTTCGATGGCGCGAATTTCTCCGGGGGCGTCTTCACGGTCGTCGAAGAGGGCGTACTCAACGCGGAGACGGCCTGGATTCTTCGAACGAACGGTGTGATCGTCGTCGACACGACTGCGCTCGAGTTCGTCGGGATGTCGGGGCAAACGCTCGAATTCGATCAGGGGCTTCTCAAAACCGTTTCGACGGTTAAGATCGAACTCGATGCGACGGCGGATCTGGAAGGAGTAGGCGCGGGGGGCGGTAGTTCGGGCCTTGAATTCGACGTAAACACCGCTGTCGGTAAACTTCGACTCGCTGTGGACCCGACCGGCGGTGTTCAACGAAACGCGTCCGGAGCAGCCGCCAAGCGCGACGGGAATTCGATCACGAGCAGCATGTTAGGACTACGTGTCAATTTCGACGATATCGTGCTAGAAACCGACGGCAAGATCGTGATCGATACCGGCGGAAATGTAGTAACCTTGACGTAGCGCAAAAATGTCGATCCACAAAGCTCTAGCAGCTACCGAAATCCACATTTTGTACGCGTTCTCGTTCGCGAGCGCCGCCGCTCGTGAAGGCGCGACTGGCTTGGTTGCAGCCGATGTCGGGAAGGTTGCATGGCAGACCGACGATAATTCCTTCTGGGTTCTTACCGACGAGAGCCCGGTCACGTGGGTTTCGCTCGGCGGAAGCGGCGGTTTCGCTTCGTCGATCGCGATCAAAAATCAGTGCCGGGTGGCGAGCACCGCGAACATCGCATCTCTGTCGACGCTGTTGACGCTTGATGGCGTGACAGTCGCTGCCGGAGATCGCGTTCTCGTCAAGGATCAAACAACGCTTAGTGAGAACGGCATCTACGTCGCCGCTGTCGGCGCCTGGACGCGAGCGAGCGACTTTGATTCCACCGCTGAGGTCAAAGGCGGCGTCCTTGTCGTTGTCTCGGAAGGCACGACGCAGTTTGATTCGATTTGGACGCTTGCGACCAACGATCCGATTACAGTCGGCGTCACCGGCCTGGTCTTCACTACCGGTACGGTTACGCTCACAACGGCGGCGCCAGCCGATGTCACCAAAGCCGCAGCCGTCGTCGGCGTAGCGATTACCGCTGCCAGGGCCGATCACAAGCACGACATCTCAACGGCTGCCGCCGCTGAATCTATCGATATTGGCGATACGGCCGCCGAAGGTTCTGCTTCTTCGCTTGCCCGCTCCGATCATCGTCACGCCTTCCCTGCTCCCTCTTCTGGGTACCCCGTCAATGTCGAGAATTCGGAATCTGATGGGACCGCGACGACGTCCGCCAGATCGGATCACCAACATAAGCTCGGCATTGGAACCACCAAGGGCGACGTTCTCGCGCATGATGGTACGACGTTTCAGCGGCTTCCGGTCGGGGTCGACAGTTTCGTCTTAACGGCCGACACCGCCGAAGCAAGCGGCGTCAAGTGGAACGCACCGAGTGCCGCCGACTGGCCGATTGGAACTGTTCGGTTCTTCATGCTTTCGCCCACCGGGTTGGACACGAACGTCGGTTTTGCCGATGGCGCTCCCGATGCTGCGAAAGCCGTCAAGACAATCGCTAAGTTGAAAACGCTGATCCCCCGTTTCGGCAACGGGCGTTCGGTCGTAATCGTGATCGAGGCTGGCGATTACTCTACCGAGGATCTCGAGTTCACCGATTACCATGCGTATCGGTTGTTTCTGGTACGTGGAACTGTGACCGATCCGACAGGCGCATCTGTAGCGTTTGCCAATGACCTTGCAGACAAGATCGTCGATGGTTATGTCCGCGCACCAAGTACTGAAACGCTTGGTTACAGAGTCGATGGCGCTCCAACGGTCACATTATTTTCCTGCGTAAAAAACGTCGATGGTACTCCTCCCGGATTACCCGTCGAACCAGCCCTGCTCGGAATGCGTGTTCGCTTTGACGCCCTGACGCCGACCGTCGCATTGCGGAACGTGACGACGACTATCTGGAAAAACACTACAACTGCAATCACAGATTCAAATGATTTTCCAGCCGTACCTGTAGCTGGCGGTCCTGGCGTCGGCGACGTTTTCTATATCGAGCGGCCTGGTGTCGACGTCGATCAGTTAGTGGTCGATGGTATGATAACGCGTACGAGGCTGGGAACATCGCCTACACCCATAGCGATCCCACCAATATTTTCAGGGATCAATGCTAAGGCTGTGACTACGCCGATCATAATACAGGGAAATGTTCGTATCGACCTGGTCGGTGTTCATGCTGCCGGAGCGACCGCACTTCCATTCACCGCGCAATACGTGCCAAATCTGCGAATGGTCGGCACGTACACCGATGAAGCTGGCGTCACGATAAGTGTCGGTAATGGCGGGCGGATTGTTGCGACAGCTAGCACAATCACCGCTTCGTTGACCAACGTTGGTGGGCTTTTTCAACGTACCGCTTTTGTAGGCGGTTCAGGTGTTTTTGCAGCCGGCGGCGCGGGTCGAGCGTTCAACCTTTCCACCGGCAACGTCATCGTTGGCGGGCGTTTGGCGGCGTCAGGCGCCGGGAATCTGTTCAGCATCGGCAACGCCGGTGGCACCACCGCACGTCGACTTCGCTTCACGGCAAACACCGCCGGCGTCGATTTGGATTTGACCGACGCCAACCATTTCAAGGTTTTTGGCGTCGAGAACGACACGTTACCCGCAGGGATTGGACCGATCCGCTTGAATGGAAACTTTCCTTCCGTCGACCTTGATGACGTCGTCATGAGTGCTGCTGGGTCAGGGTTCGGCTTGAATATGAATTGTCGTCATGCCCGCGTGAACATGGGCACGACGACGGCGATCACGATTACAACTCCGACGGGACAGGAGATCATCTCGGGAACCGGCGGCGGCGGCCCGGTGTTCAGGTTTGCAGACGTTCAGGATCGTCATATTACCGTTAGGGACGATCTCGGCAACGTCTTCACGAGACATCAAACTACCGATATCAACACAGCTCCCGAAATCGGGTTGACGCTCTCTGCGACTGCTTACCCATTATATGCGCAATTCAGAGTCGTACGGCGGGTAACCGGCGCGGCCGATGGAGAGTTCGGCGTCGCCAAGGCTGATGCGGCGAGCACGTCGGATCGCATTCTCGGTGTCCTGATGACAGATACGTTAGTCTCGCCGCGTGGGCGCATCGCAACACACGGTCCCGCAGTCTTGGAATTCGACGCGGACCCGGGAACTGCTCCCGCGCTCGTTTATTTATCGCACCTGGACGACGGCAGTATCGCAGGTTTGGGGCGAATCACGCCGCCACCCAGCAACGGTTTGAACCAAAAACTTCGTCTTGGACATTTGCTTCGCCGTTTAACGACGATCGCGCCGTTTCTCGGCGTCGTCGATCTGCATCCCGAGTTGATCCCGATAACATCGGACGGAGCAACGCCATAATGTACCAGGTTACCGTCGACGTCTCGCTGGCTTGCACCGATGGTCCCCGAGCGCCTGGGAAGTGCGTTGTACGTGTTTACACGTACTTGACGGTCGACGAACTGCAAATCACGGAACATGCTATCATTTTGCAAGACGGTACATCTCAAGGCGTGAGGACCAAAGCGATCGATCCAGCGCATCCGTACGAGCAAACTGAAACTTTTTCGCTGAGTACACCTACCGGATGCGCTGATTTCAATGCCGCGTTTCCTGGGGTCGGTTCACCAACAGCGGTAGAAAGTTATCTTCGTATTAAAGGGCTGCTTCCTCCGGTAATTTGAAATGTCAGAGCTAACCACATCACAAGCCGCAATAATTGCCGCCGCACTCGCGCCCGGTTCTCGGACGCCTGTTCGTCTAGCAACGATCGTCTCAATCACGCTCTCTACGAATCAATCGATTGACGGTGTCGTTACTGCTACTGGCGATCGTATTCTTGTAAAGAATCAAGCGACCGCGAGCGAAAACGGGATCTATCTGGCCGCCGTTGGGGCATGGACCCGCGCTGCCGATTTCGATGAAGACGCGGAGGTCAAGGGCGGCGAGTTGATCCCGGTCTCGGAAGGTTCCACGCAAGCCGACACGGTTTGGCAACTGACGACCAACGATCCGGTCGTTGTAGGCGTCACGTCGCTCGTCTACGATTTGTATGGTCGATTGACATCGACTGCGCCTGCGGACGTAATAAAAGCTGCCGCTGTAGTCGGTACTGCTGTTACAGCCGCACGTGCCGATCACAAGCACGATGTTACAACTGCCGCACCAGGCACGATTGCAGTAGGTGATGCAGCAACCGAAGGTACGGCGACCTCCCTTGCGAGATCCGACCATCTTCATGCGCTTACCGCTCCTGCGGCTCCTGCCGATGTCACTAAGGCCGCTGCGAGTGCAGGAACGGCAACTACTGTTGCTCGTGCAGATCACAAACATGATATTTCGACAGCTTCGCCAAGCGCCGCTCTTGACATTGGGGACAGCGCAGCTGAAGGCACAGCGACCAGCCTCGCACGAAGCGACCATCAGCATTCTTTTCCAGCACCGACAGCTGGCTATCCAGTAGATGTAGCGGGGACCGAAGCTGACGGTACCGCTACGACGCCTGCTCGTTCAGACCACCAGCATAAGCTCGGCATTCTAACGACGACGGGCGACATCATTACGTACTCGACGCTGCCTGTGAGGCGCGCGGTAGGCACTAATGGCCAGGTTCTCACGGCGGACTCGGCCGAAGCAGACGGCGTGAAGTGGGCTGCGGCAGGTGGTGGTAGTAGCTTTCCCAAGTTTCACCTGTACGGTGACCAGCTCGCCAGCCCGAACTCGGCGAACTGGATCGTCAACGCGATGGCTCCTGCGGCGGCCGACTCGCTCAACGCCGCGCTCACCGTGCGGCGGTTCGACGACACGACCGAGGAGGGCGTCGGCTTCATACTTCGCATCCCCGCGTCGGCCACGAACATCATCATCGGCATGGTGACCCGGGCGCAGACGGCCCCTGGCGCCGCCCGCACCGTCGGCGTCAAGCTCTACTTCCGGCAGATCCCGGACAACGCGGCCGTGTCCACGACGTGGGCCGGCGCCAACGACGGCAGCCACGTCCTAGCCGACATCGCCATCCCGGCGAATACAAACTTCCAGTACGCCACGCAGACGCTCGCGCTCACGGCGACCACGCCTGACCTCGTGGCCGACAAGCTCTACCAGGTGGAAGTGACGCGCATCAACCCGACGGCCGGCACGGAACTCGTCGGCGACTGGAATCTGCTCGAACTGACGGCGGCCTTCTCATGAGCGTGAAGGTAACATCGGCATCGAACAACAACTTGCAGCGTCCGTCGGACGACGCGGCGCTCGCACCGGCGCAACTGACCATCGCGTGCTGGATCAAGATGCATGTCGTGTCCGGGACGCAGGATCTCATCAGCAAAAGCGGCGTTTCGAGCGATCTGTCTTATGGATGGCGGCTCACATCTGCTGGCATTTTGGAACTGGGCACGAGCACAGACGGTACTTCGTTCAACACGACAAGTAGCGTCTCGACCATCGTAGTGGACACCTGCTATCACCTCTGCATGACCCACTCCACGACGGCAAAAACCCTCTACATCAACGGCGTGCAGGATGCGACTGGCGCAGGTCCCGGCGCCCTGTTCAACAGCACCGTCGCTCTGCACATCGGAGACCGCACCGACGGTGCAAATAACTCGAACTTCTTCATGGAAGACCTGCGGTTCTACAACCGGGCGCTGTCGCAGGCCGAGGTAGAGACGATTTTTGCGTGCCAAGGCACGGATGGCATCATGCAGGGTGGCATCGCGCGGTATCAGATGGACGAGGGGGCGCCGGGCGTTATTATTGGCGAGACTGCGCATGTCAAGGACGTGTGGAACAACGCGCTCCACCTCAGCGCCCTTGGCACCACGCGGCCATCATGGGAAGAAGGCTTGATTGTGCACGCAAGACGGAGACGCGCAGCGTAAAAGGAATCGTCAATGGCTCTTTTGATTCACAGAACGACGTTCGAGACCAAATATGATGATCCGAACGATCATCCATTAGCGGATTACATCCAGCGTGGCCGAGGCGCCGATAACTCGGATCTCGACGCGCTCGTGAACATCCCGAAGAAATACTGGAAAGTCGTTGACGATGATCGCCTCGCAGCTATGGACACGGGTGAACGCGCTGTGGTCGATGCAGCTGCGGTTCCAAGCCTAAAAGGAGCTGCGCTCAGTGCTCTCGGTTTGCAGGTCACTGAGTACATCGGTGCCAAATACAGCGAACCACTTCAACGTACACTGTTGGCACTCGAACAAAAGGCCCGCGCCGACGGAAAAATCAACAAGGCCAACTACATCAAACAGCTTTTTGATTGGGCGGAAAACGTTCTCGGATATTACGTTACGAAAGCGGGTGAATTGAGTGCCGCTGCCGACGTAGCAGCGTTGACAGCAATTTCGATCGATCTCACACAATTCGACGCAAGTGATCCCCAGATCAAACTTCCAAACGTCCTTGCAATTACCGATTGATTATGCGCCGGAAGTTGACAACTATCCTGCTTGTGACGGGGATCGCAATCTACGTCGTTTGGGATATTTACGTCGCGTTCGTAGAGCATTCGTTGATCTCAGGGACCGGTGGAACGATCTCCGAAGTCACATTGAGCTACGCCGAACAGCATCCACAATTGCCCTACGCTGTCGGAGGCGTTTGCGGGCATCTGTTTACTCGTGTAGCTAAAGCGTCACAACGTTTGCTTCGAATCGGAATTCTTAGTTCGATAGCGATCAACTTGACAGTTGCGGACGTGTTCGTCAATTTTGCGGTACCGCCGCTTGCGATGTTGCTGATCGGCCTTCCTCTAGGCATCGTCTTGTGGCCACAAGTCAGGAGTGAATAAACGTGGGCGATACGCTATTACAGTACGGCGCTATCGGCGCGATTTTGATGGCAACGCTCACCGTATTCTTGTGGGCATTCAAGCGGTTGTTCGATCATTTCTTGAATCAGCAAGACAAGAAAGAAGAACGCATTGGCACATTCATGGATGAATCAGTCGGTGCGATGCGCGACATTCGTGAGCAAATAAAGATCGGAAACATGGAGTTGCTCGCGGAGATCAGAGCCCTTTCCGCCGCGCACGTCAGCCGAATCGTCGAGGAGATCAAGGAACGGAGGCCGTCGAGGTAAATGCTGCCCCCAAGAATCGAGGTCGCTAGCGGACCGATTAACGGGGCGAACAAGAAGTTCGCGACGGTTGAATTGTTTGTTCCTGGATCATTGGTTGTGCTTTTGAACGGCGTCGCGCTCGAAGGGACGCTCGACAACGGGTGGACCGAAACTGGCGGCAACGAATTCACGGTGAAAGAAGCGCCGATCGTCGGTGACGTGATTCAAGCCTTCTATCGACCGGTCGCGGGCTTCGCGCCGCCTTGTTGAGAGAACCGTGGGCGTTGCCCGTATAGCCGCATGTACCGGCGCTGTTGATGGCGTGAACGTCACGTTTTTCACACCCACGCCCTACAGCGCGTTGAGCTTGGTCGCGATGGTCAACGGCCAAGCAAAGGTGGCGGCCAACGACGACGGCTTCATCGAAACCAACCCCGCGACGGGGGAATTCACGTTGAAGGAGGCGCCGCTAGTTCATGACGTGATCCAAGCGTTCTACATCGACACAACGCCCGATCCATTCGAGGGCGTCGAACCGATCGTCGGCGTTTTGATCGATCTCGACTTCATCGCGGGTGTCGTTCGTGATCCCGAAGTACTTGTAGGCCGTCTCCATGAATGCGAAGATTGAGCCGTGGCCACGATCGTAACGGTTGCACCGCCTGTCGTCGAAGTCGGGATCGCGAAAGGGTCCACGAAAACGCTCGAGCTCAGCGTTATCGACGCCGTCGATGCACCCGTCAATCTGACCGGGGCGATCGTCACCTTTACGGTCAAAAAGAGCATCACGGACGTGACTGCGCAGATCGTGAAGTCTTCGACTGACGTCGATGAAATTCTGATTACGAATCCGACCGGCGGTGTTGCCAGAATATTTTTGATCCCGACCGATACAAGTACGAAGGCGACCGGCCGCTACATCTTCGATATCTGGGTCGAGCTCTCTGGCGGCAAGAAGTACCAAGTTATCGGGCCGAGCACATTCACGATCAACCCGGCAGTCACACCGTAGGAGGCAAGTCGATGGAAAACGCGAACGATCTATGGTCCGTCTTCATGACGAAAGAGTTCGGCATCGCGTGCGTCGCGATCGTTGCGATCATGTGGACGCTGAAGAAGGCAGCCAAGCAGGCGGCCCCGGCCCTCTACATCAAAGGATGGTTTCAGGCGATCATGACGCTCCTCAACCTCGGTTTCGGTTGCGTCGTCGCGATTCCAAAGGACTTTTTGGTCGGCAAGACTTACGGTCAGCGCGTACTGCTTGGTTTGTGCGCGGGGCTACTCAGCCACACATTCTATTCGGCGGTGATCAAGCGCATAACCGCATTCGTCGAAGGGCGTAGTACGGACAAAGAAGCAGCACGCACCAGCGCTTCGATCGCAGCAGTACCCGAATCGACGCCGAAGCCGGGGAACCCAGAAGGAGGGAAATAGGTGGCTCGCATCAGCGAGATCGAACCACTTCACAAGGCGTTCCGTTCGAGACTCGAAAGAGTCCTGCGCGGACTCGCTTCGGAGCAGATCCCGCTGCGAGTCTACGAATCGGCGCGATCGCCATTTCGCCAAGCCGAGCTGTACGCTCGCGGCAGAGTCCCGGGTTACGGAACTCCTGGGCGGACGGTCACGAAAGCCTGCGCTTTCAGAAGTTTTCACCAGTACGGCCTAGCGGTCGATATGGTTTTCGATCTAGATCCAACCAATCGCGACCAGTGGGTTTGGGGTATCCCCAAAAGTCAGGATCCGGTACTTCACGATCGCATCGAGAGTTGGTGGAAGCGGTACACGGAAATCTCCGGAAATGAAGGATTGATTCAGCTTTCCTTCGAGAAGCCTCACATCCAGCTGGGCGATACGAAGACCGAGCTTCCCAAATTGCTACGTGGTGAATATCCGCCTGGAGGCGGGTCGACTTGGGAAACGTGGTTCAACCAGCAAGTTCAAATCTGGGGACCGGCGGCCCGAAAAGAAATCGGCGTATCGCATCCAGGAGCACCGCCGAGTGTCACCGAACGCCCAGCATTCGACGCGGATTCGCCGGTCGACCCCGAATTGGTAGCGATGCTCGAGTCGTCTAACGCTGCCGATGAACAATCTGCCTGAGCCACGGCTGCCGCCGCGAAGGCGCGTGATCGTCGCGCCGCGATTTTGCGACGAATGTAAGATCGGCGAGGTCGTTTACACCGCACAGCCGGGGCGCTTGGCGACTTTTCGAGGTGTTCAAGTCGAGCTGCCGGCCGACGTGCGCATCCCTACGTGTAAAAACTGCGGGACCGAATGGGTTGACGCCGAGACGTCGAAAACAATCAACAGATCTCTGTTGCGCGCCTACGAAGATCTTCTACGCCGAAGCGCGCAACGGTAAGAAAGCAAGAGCACGTGGTCGAGGGCTGGTTGCGAGGTTGATGAGCAGCTCCCGTCCTTCAACCCCACGCGCGATGGCCTGAAGATCGTCTTCCGGACCAGCCCATCCTACCGAGGAACAGAACGCATCCCAGCGCACTTGGGCTTCGCGCTGCCGCACAACCGCCTGTCTCGGCGGGGTGATCCATTCCAGCACACGAATGCCCGCGAGTGCGGTGTCGAGACTCTTCAAGTTCAGCTTCAGTTTAACGGCCGGGGGCGTCTCCGGCGGGTTGTACCAGATCGAAGCCCGGTCCACGCGCACCTTCACCAACGCGCCGAACAGCGTCTCCAACCCTCGCGCGGCCTTCCGGATGTCGTACTCGAGTGTCGCGGGGCCGCCTGCACCCCGATCGACATAGTGTTCTCCGATTGGCAGAGTCAGAATCGCGTGCTTGATCGCTTCATCCCGCCAGCCAAGCAACATCGCCGAGTTGATGAATGCGAGGCAATATTCCGATCGCTGTCCCCTTGGAATCGGCACCGCGAACCGCGATACCAAACTTTCGCCGCTACGCCTTTCCACCATCGGGGAACCCAGAACAGGTAGCCCCCCTTCTGGGATCCCCGTCGAGGTTACTTCGCCGATATCGGGCCACAGTTCGCGCACTTTCGCGTCGATCAGACTCGATGAATACTTCCGGCTTCCATCGAGCCACGCCAGATAGACCTCGCGAGGAGTATCCATTTTCCAGCAAACGGAACCTGGCAGGCGAAGAATCCGTGCGGGGTCGTGTACCGGGTCCGAATTCAGTGCGAGCTGCAAACGCCGCATACGCTCGCGGACTTCAGGTCCAGGTTCTTCAGGCTCGTTGAGGAGCCAATACAGGTGAAGTCCGCGCGAGGTTCTGACACAAGCGGATGCCGGGACGCCGGCTTTGGCCAACGCTTGGCAAGCGGGCCATGAGCCCTCCGGATCGTCTATGTCTGCAATGAAAGAGGAGTACGCTGCTACATCTTGATTGCGCCCGCGACATTCCTTACGCGGGTTGACGCCGAAGTAGATGTTGTAACGCTCCCTGTTTCTGCTTGCGGCCCATGATAGCGCGGGGGCAAGGTGATCCGGGCGTAAGGGGATCTTCAGAAATAGCGGTCGTAGCGCGTCGTCTTTCGTGATCGCACGGAATTCGCCCCAGCTTCCAGGAAGCGACCATAGTTCCTGGATGAGCGGAATTGTACTTTCAGCTAACAAGGACCGCCTCCTCGTTCACGAAACCTTCTCCCAGTTGCGAGCAATAGAAGCGTCGGCCAACAACCAAACGTGCCCTGCGGGGCCTTCGACTTTGTGCCGCATCTTCTCCTCGACCATCGACCTGATTGCCGGCGCATCCGACTCACGGCACTCGACGACGATCTGATCATGCACATTGAGGATAATATGCGCGTCGCTGTACTTGCGACGAAGTTCATCGTCAATTGCGAGCATTGACAGATTCTGGTAATCGCCTGCCGGAAATTGTATCGAATTTCCGGTGACGTACGTTCGCCCTGCGCGTCGTGCAACAAAATACCCGTTGGGAACCGATGGGCACCACAAACTTGCCTTCGCATTTTTGAAGTATCTGACGGTGTTTGGCATTAGCTGCGCTCGAGTGCGTTTGTACACGTGAACGTAATAAGCGCATCTGGATTTCGGTACGTTCGGCATTTTTTTGGATTTGAGTACGTACTTTCGAAAGTCGACCTTACGTATAGAGGCGGCTTCATTGCATAATATACAGAGTGTTTGGAACATATCTGCTTTTGCTTTTGTTCCGGCACAAAAGACAACAGCGCCACCGCACCTGGTACCGTCACCATCTATCATTGTTTCTTTGAGCAGTCTCAATTGACTCGTCGTTAACCGCAGTAAAAAGTCGAATGTTAATATTCGATCCGGGAAGATTGTCCCTAACATTCGCGCGGTTGGCCCAGTGAAGCGCCAGATTTTGTGAACCTTGTTTCTGTAACTTACGTACGCATTGACGAACGGACGCAAGCGGACAAATAACTCATCGATGCGACCTGCTTTCTCCGGGTTAGCTTCTTCGCTTTGAAAAAGACTAATGTAGGTACGTCCTGAGTTCGGATGGCCGATGTAGCCATCTGTTAACGTCCACGCAGCCAGCTCGACAAAGTCATCGCTGTACGTCTTTAACTCAGCACCAGGGTAGATACCGGTCCGGTGAATGCGATCATTACCCCAGTGCGATAATTCGGCCGATGTCTTGCAAACGCTACGCTCATACAACGTATCAACTAGCCAACGATGGTTGGGTGTCGTAACCGCTGACATTGTCTTAGTTTCGAAGCGGTATAGTGGGCCTCTGTATTTCGGAAAACGATGGATTGCTGTTGGCTTTTGCCATTCGAGCGCGCCAGTAATGTGGTTCTTCGTTAGCAAGTAGTCGTCCGGCTTCAGGTTTGGACCAGCAACCCAACCTCTGAGTGTGAGAGCCTCTGTTTTGTCGTCAACGCAGTTGTTACTTGATAATGTTATCTCGACCGGCAATACCGCATGGTAACGGCGGCGGCCAATTGGCGGCACTTCTTGGTAACCAAGACGATTCGTACGTTCCCACTCCTGTTCACAGAACATGCCAATCTCCGGGAACGCACGGTCGAAATTTTTGCAGATTTCCTTGACGAAGCCGAGCGTTAAAGTTGCACGAATCGAAGCCGGCGTGTCCAGGTGCTCCATGATCTTCCCGTAGATCGTTTCGGCCTTCGCCCGGTAGTTCCGCGCGTAGACGCTGCGCTTAGTCAAAAAGCGGAGGTCGATCCACGCTTGACTTTTCTTCTCGAGCTTCGTGAATTGTTCGCCGAAGAAATCGGCGGCTGTCTCATTATGAACGTCGCGGCTCGGATCGTTGAAGATTTCGACCAGTTTCTTACAGCCGGCGCGGGCCGCCATGATGCGGTGTTCGATAGCTTTGGAATCGGCGCCCACGAGGACGCGCCCTTCACGTGTCTGAACGATGGCGCGAAGCATCTTGGGCCAGTTTTGAATCGACGGCTGTTCACTCGACCAACGCGAACCGACAGTCCCCGTGCTCTTCCAGTGAATATGGAGACGCCCATACTTATCCACGAGATCCGGCAATTTCGCGATAAAGGTCGAAACCAGCTTCGCGTTTTTGTCGAAATCGACCAAGGCTCGGATGACTTCGTTCCCGAGATGGGGAACCAAAGCAGCGGCGCTCGTAGAGGGTAAGGACTTCTTAGTCGTGTAGACTTTTACGGGCAACGCGAGTCGCGCGTACAAAAGTTCGGATCGATGGCTCGGTTTACGGGGATCGAAATCTGGCCACGCCATCGTGCTCCGAACGAACGCGAGTGCGGCGTCGCGTTTCTGGATTAAACGCGCTTCGACTTCACGACGCTTGTCTTCGCCGATCGGAATTCCATATCTGCCCATGCGCGCGGACAGTTCTGCGAGCTGAGTGTCCATCTGTGCGACGTGGCCTTGCTCGATCTCGGTCACTCGTTGCATGAGGATCGGCAACAGTTCTTGAGTCGCCAGCGCGTCGCGAGCGTTGTACGAAACGAGATTTGCGAGCGCGGCTTGTTTCTTCCTCTGCAACGCCTTGAAGTCGGCTTTCCAGGCCGCGATGTCGAGGAACTGGTGCGATACGAACCCGAGATTATGATCCTGTTCGGGATCTGTGATGTGGTGGAGCACGAGGTTGTCGTAATAGGCGCCGCCAAGTGGCATTCCATACCGATACAGGACTTCGATATCATAAGCCATATTGTGGAAAATCTTCGGGTTCGGCCCTCCCATGACGGCCCGAGTCGCTTCCAGAAGGCGCCGTGTCTCGTTTTCGCCGATGGTCCCATCAGCGATGAACGACAACGCTTCGTTGGACGGCCAAAATGAAATCCCGACGGCATGTAAGCCGCAACTGTATTGGTCGAGGGCGTCCCGCTTGCCAACACCATAAGTCTCCGTGTCGATCGCGGCCGGCTTGCCTGCCTTGAAATTCTCCCAGATCCAATTCACGGCCCAATCGACCGACACGTTCCCACCACCTGCCGGCAAGATCGTATAAATGCGCTCCGCGCGGTGCCAACCATCTTCCGCGATGCGCGCTGCGCGTTTCAAGTCTGTTACGACTACTTCGTAATAGTGATTTGCTCCGCGCAACAGGAATGCCGGGTGCAAGGTCGGGATCAGAAGGGTCTTGGGGCTTGTCCAACCGCTCCCCTGTTCTGGGATCTCGGATGCCGATACGGCTAACGCAGAGTTCACGACGCGGCCTTATCTTCTGTGATCGGTGCTATATCGATCTCGTGAATTGCGCCTCGACGTTCCATGATCTTGGCGTTCGTGTCGTACAGAGAGCGCAATGCGACCGCGCCAAGGCCCACCACGACTCGCGGTTTGACAATCGCGAGTTCGTTGATCAAACGTGTACGGCAATGTTGCGCAGATAGTTTGACGACTTGATCGGGGTTGAGTTGGACACCGTTATGGGTGAGCGTTCGGGGCTTGCAGTTGTGAACAATTCCAGCCATCGTTACGAAATTACCCGTTTCTGCGACGTCTATGCAGTAGACGACTCCGTTTGGGCGTCTTGGTGTTGATTTAATGGTAGCTGCTCGATCCCAGTAGGTAGTCGGTGGCGTAGGTAAATACGCTTCTTTGTCAAATTTACCCCGTAGATTTGATGGCAATTTATAATCTAGATCAGGTGGGATAAATTTAGCGAGCGATTCTAAAAGTCGTTGAGTGCCGTTAGCCGTAAATGCTATGCGCCACCCGTGACCTTGACGTAAGTGACATTCAAAACCCTTATCGTTAACTAATTTGGACAGCCAAGCGACGTCGCTCTGGGAAAATGCGCATGTCGCGATTTCTGCAAGTGGGCGTCTGGTTTCCCTTAAACATGTGTACCCATCGTCGCAGAACCATACCGCGAGACCCAAAATGTCAAGATGATTTAAATATTGTTTGGCTGCATTCGATATTCCTTTGATGCCGTTGGGATAGAAAGCGGTGCGCATCGTTGCAATCCATCGTGAAGCGTGAGTGGATACCCGTGTTTGATGCTGAATGTTGTTAACTCCAGGAGGCAGTTCGCTTATAGTGGGCATTAACGGACTAAGCGATTTAGCTTTCAATAGCGCATAAGACCGTTGATCATTCGCATGTGCAAACACCAAAGCCGATCTGTTCTTTGGGATGCAGGCGGCTCCTAACAAGGTACCAATAAAAACTTGCAAACTACGTCCTTGTAAAGCGATTTGTCCGGTGGCGATTAGTTCACCATCAATGTCTCCAGCAGGAACCCATCCGTGAGGTGTCAAAAAAGGATGGTCGACAGTGAAGCTTCCGGCCGAAATGCCTTTATCGCCAGCCAGTCGAGCGCTGCTAAAGTTTATCCGACACATTTCGCGCCCATTAAGATGGTTTCGATACCATCCTGTGATCAAACTGGAACTAAGCGTGCCGTCTGATTTTAACGTCTTGACAGGTCCGCGAAGTTGTTTTGCTACAATTTCATTTATTCGACATCTAGAGCCGTCACTCATACGAATTTGAGTCGTACCTTCGACACACAGAGCCGAATTCGATACCCATACTTCTGACCGAATGATCCCCGCGTCGGCCAGCATCCGATTCAAATGCTGCCCCGCTGCGCCTACGAACGGCCGTAGTTCTTGCTCCTCGTTGTAGCCGGGGCCTTCGCCGATGATCGCGAGCTTCGCGCGAGGGTTTCCTTCGGGCGGTACAATCTTTGCGCCCTGTAAAGGACAGCCCGTGCAGTCGGGAATCGCAAGCAGCCCTCGATAAAATGGAAGGGCAACATCGTCAGGTGTGTCTTGCACAGTAAACCTATTCGTGCCGTCGCTCGAGCATCGACCCGAGACGCGCGCCTTTAAATACGCAGGCGACGGCCACCCCGATTACAAGCTCGGGGTCAGCTTGAGGTACTTCCTAGACTACTTCGCGCCGAACGGCTTCGCGGGCGGTGGCGCAGGCGCCATCGGACCGGGAACACCGGGGTAAGCCCCCAGCCCGGCTACCGGCGGGGGTGCGAATCCCGGCAGGTAACCTGGCGGGTAAGCCCCCGGCGGGTAGCCTGGCGCATAACCGGCCGGATGCCCGAAACCGGCAGGTTGAGGCGCAACGAATGCGCCCGGCTTGGCGGCTGCGGAAGCGCCGTTCCCTTCAACGGCGTCTTCGCTTCCGACACGGTTCACGTTCTTGCCCTGGTAGTCTTCGACCGACAGACTCGCCGAGACCATACACCCGATCAGGTGTTCATCCTCGACGACGTTCCACTGTTCCTTGGGGATTCGACACGCGTTCAGCAAGCGGGCGATACGAAAGCCTGCTTGCTGCTGGAGCGAATAGGACGCGATGATCTTCTTCCCCGAGAACTCCTGTGACACCCCCGGACCGGTGACGATCTCGAATTCGACCGTCTCCTTCAACTCGCCCGAGCTTCTGGCAGCTTCCTGACGAGCACCCACGATTCGCAGAATGTAGCGCCCCGGCGGATAGACGGGGAACTGTCGGTCTTCGATTTTCGAAAAGTCCACTGGAAAACGAGGCATGGTTGATCTCCTTGCACGATGACTGTTGCATCTATAAGCGGAAAGCCTTATGCGATTCCGCCCGGCGCAACGGGTAAGTTAGGCTGTTGGTGTTCCGAATTATTCTGTTGCGGTACTGGATTAATATAAGCTGCCGGATCTTCGCCAATGAACGGCCCGATACGGTGCGCAATAAAAGCGAAATGCGCCGGTATTGTGCCATCAGCAAAAGCAGCGCCGAATCTTCCTCCGGCCGGCGCCCCGTCAGCTGTCACCGTTCGTAGCATGAACTGCGACACCAATTGACCTTGTTCCGTTCGTACCTGTTGCACGACCGATCTCATGATTAGATCGCACGAACCAGGCAATTTGGAACTCGTGTTATGACAAACTATGCCATTCGCTACGAAGTTGTGCGTTCCAGGTATGGTTAGATCGAAAACCTCGCGTTCACCACCATCCCGAATTTGTTTGATCGGAACGAACACGAATTCAGCAGATGCCTTAAGCATGAAAGTTATGTCTTCGTCGTAGGTTGCTAGTAAAGCCAACCTCTCAACGGTTCGCGTGTTCATGTTTTGAACACCGGCGGTGTACGTTCGAAGTTCAAGCGTAGAACCGTCGAGCAGGCGCACCCGTTTTTGGGAGCGGTTCAACGCAGTGGTGAGTAGGCTTCGAGCCCACACCCGCTTGAGTCGTGCTGCTTGATGCGGCAAACTTTCTTTGCCTCGGTCAAGTGACTCTTTCGCCACTGCGATTTGTAGCCGGTCAGCCTTCATTTTGTTGTGTAAGAAGCCTATTTCTTTTGCGAAAATACGCAGCGCTCGGCCGCTAATAGACAAGCGCCAATAGGATTTGTCCCCGATAACTTTACGAAATAGCGACGCGTGGACGCCAAAGTTCCTTAGAACGGTTTGGACGTCGTACGCCATACTCTCAGACGCTGTGGACCATTCGATCTGCCCGACTGCTTTGTTGCAAAAGCCGTCGGTATCGAACAGGCCACGGATGAACATCGCAACGGATTCTCGGGGCGCGTTAAGGACGCTGGTCGGGAACACTTTACCAGCCGCTCGGCTGTATTTAACGCCGAGATCGGCGATGCGCGCCCGGATCTGTTTCGAGTAAATACCGTGAATATCGGCTAATTTGCCAGTCGTTTTCGGCTGATATCCAAAGTGCTTGTGAAAATATTCCTTGAAGGCTTGTACTACGCCGTCTTGGCGACGACAGAGTTTGATCGCGCGTTCTTGTGTTACAACACCGTCGCCTGTGATCACTCCTAGAATATATGCGATCTCGGGATCTAGAGGCTGCGACCCCCACAAATTGGTAGCGCGGGGTAGAGCGACGTAGTCGCCTTTGTTCAAATTTCTTATTTCACGGAACTCAAGATCCCCGCTTTCGTTCATCACAAGGATGGGGTGCTCGGGCGTGCCGATCAACCGACTCTCGTCGACAAGTATAGCTTCAAGGGTTCGGCTCTTTCCCATTGGTAGATGGGCGGCAACAGCGCAGTTCTCGAAGCGATCTGTATCCCACGCAGTTATTTTGGCTCCTAACAGCGTCTTATCGGCCATTCGACGAAAACCGCAACTACTCGCAACGAGAGATTGCGCATCTAGACATTTTCCGTAGAGCATTGCTTTGTAGCCGACAACTTGGCCTTCCGGTCCTCTGTCCGATTCCTCCAGAGCGATCCAAACGACGTGCATCGGAACGTTGCGGAGGGTAGGTAGAAGCCACTTCTGCAAGTGCAAATCGAGCATACCCCAATCACGCTGTCGCATCGGCCGCGTTCCATCTGTTGTCAGCTCCTGCAAAAAGATGTCGCTGTAATACGTGATGGAGTCGACTACGATCGTCCGCCAACCATATCTGTCGCGATTTTTGGCGATGTAGTCAATTGCTTCCTTCATGTCTTGGCTACGGCCAATGGGTATTACGTCAGCGTTGCAGAAGCGAAGGGTGGTGTCGCCGCCTTCATTTCCGGCTGATAGAAACACCGGTTTCGGGAACGTGCTGGCCACCGTAGTCTTTCCGGAGCGCAGTGCTCCGTATATAAACGTGTGCAAAGGTTTGGGCGGCATCTGTTGTGAATTGATGACTTGAATTGCCATTGTGATTTCCTCTCATTTCGCAGAGGGTTGAGTCCACGGTGCTATGTCGTAAAGGTTACTGGCCGTACCGTGCGACGAACAGTAATCATGGAATTTACACACTCCGTAGCCACGCGGGTTCTTGCACACCGCGAAGTTCATCGGCCAACGAGTTTCCTCCTTTGAATCGGCGGCCACTTTGTCTTCAAGCCTGTGAACGACGGGCTGAAGCGTCTCCGCAAAGCGCTTCACATCTTCGGGAGAGATTACGACTTCGAGCCGGCGACATTCGGGGGTCGCCGTCTTCGTAATGATGTTGATGATGAATCCGTTCAGCGGCCCGAAGACGCGATCAAGGGCGAGTTGCCACCAGATCCACGCCATGAGCAGGAACTGGCCGTCCATCCCATAACCGTCAACGACGTCGCGTGTGATACGGGCGAGGCAATTATGTGTGATTAAATCGGCTACAATAAATGTATGTGTATCCGCGACCGTAAAATCAAAACAGGTTTCTGACGGTAAAATCATTACGTATTTGACTGCGTCTTCATAAATACCGTCAACCACTTTGGGTTGTTTGCCCATTGTTCTGAGCGATGTTTGGACGCGCAAAGCTTCGATTGCAGCGTCGTACAAGCGCGGTACGGGAATAATCTTTGCAATAACCTGGTTGAGGAATTCGATCTTGGATTGGCGCCCGACGATTGCTATTTGAGTGTAGGGAACGCGTTTACCTCTATAAGCAACGGTTGACCGTTGTAAAGTTGAAACGAAACCAATACGCGTGAGTAAGTGCTGCACCTGCAACGCCAGCAGTTCCGACGTAGTTGTATAGGCAATTCTTATCTTTACGCGCCCTTTCTCTGCGATTGAATAAATCGCGCCATCACCGGACCACAGCATTCCGATTAGATTCTTGACCAAATCAGATGGCCCATCGAGATATTCATCCGGAATGCGTTTGACCTTAGCGTGTCGGCCAATAACGTTGGTTGGTGGTAGGATTTTTTGCGTAAACGATGTGACGACAAACTTATCTGGTCGTACATACGTTGACATTCTTCCGCCAAGAAATTTGATGTCCGAGTGAATCTGCGCATTGTGTTTGGCGTCGTGCTTACCAATCATTAGCACGCGGGTTCCCACGCATCCGTCGCTAATATATGCACCCAACAATCTGGCACGAGCGAGCATTTCTAACGAACTGTGTTGATTCTCAAACGAATCGTGGCACGCGATGCTAACGCGATCTCGATCCGTTACGGCTTCGCAAGGGATGTACCCTCGTTGCGTTCTAATCGGATGATTTAAACCTAGCCTAAATTGTCTGCCGCTGATTGTCTCGATTAGGACGATTGGTTTGGCTGGTATTTCGTAGCCGGCAACGATAGGCTTATAAACGTACTCGCGCTTTGCGTCGTCGAAGCTTTCGGCTTCGACAGTCTGTTTATTTTTAATGCGCTTGAAAATTTCTGCGGCGGTCATCATTCCACCACGTATCCGAATCCGGGCTGATCCTGGAACACATTTATGGTCAACTATATATACGCCGTCTTGGCACGGCCCATATGGCGCGGGCTGCGCATCTGCGGCCTTCTTTCGAATCAGCAAATCGATTCGAGACGAAATCGGCCCGCCGTCGTTCGTTGACAGGCCGGCATTACCGACTATTTCGTGCTCGACTGCACGGATGTCCCATGTTTTCGCGTCTTCTTCGCCGTACTTGGCGAAGTAAGCATTCAGCAATCGAGTGACTTCGGCAGCAAGCTCAGGCACTTCGTCTTTGATTGCGAGGATCGGCTCCCAAGTTTTAATGCCGCCCGATGAAAAATGCGCAGCGAGACACGCGTGCGCGAGTGTCCCAATGTCAAGCGCAGGCGAGTTCTTACGCTGGCGAAGTTTCTTGATCGATTCGAGAAAGTACATGCGCTCGCAAATCATGAAGGATGAGATCTTCGACCAGCCGCGAACTGAAGGACCGCCGAGGTACTCGGCGGCCAATTTGCGTCCAAGCAAGTCCGCGACGTGTGGGCGCACGACGAACAGATCGGCGGGTACAATCTTACTCATCGATCCCGTACCCACCCGCGTCGATCATCGCGGTTACTTGATTCACAAAACTGCTTAGATCGTCGTCCGGCATTTTTGTTGACAAGGTTTTCACGAACTCGCCGGTGTCCGACACGATACCGACACTCTCAATCGCTTCGGCTTTGGTGAAAAGCGCTGTAATCAAATCTTCGTCGACGGTGTTTTCCGCGACGAGATATTGTACGTGCACCGGTTTGATTTGTCCGGATCTGTGGAGGCGCCCTTCGGCTTGGAGTAAAACCGACGGCTTCCAGTACAAATCAGCGATGATCAACTCTTGGCAGGTAGCCAGCTGATTGATCGACTCGGACGCCGCAGCGAGCGTCGATACGAACGCAGCCGGTGATGTAACAGGTTCGGCCGCGAACGCGGTAGCGCAATCAATCCGCTTTTCTATACTGTCTTCTCCAGTTATGGGGCCGAATACGGTAACGCCACCCGCTTTCAAAGCTTTGGCGATTTCGCGGGCCGAGTTCTTAAACCATGCGAATACAACGACCTTGCCGGCAGTTTTCGCGGCGGTTTCGGCAAGTTCGACGGCTATGTCGCGTTTTACACGCGACAAAATGCCGAGCATCGTTGTCAACTGAACGAGCCGCTCACCTGTGATACCGTTGACCAACCCGCGACCTTCGCTTTTCAAGAAGGCGCGTATGTCCAGCTCTGCGGCTTTGTATTTCGCGTATTCGTTTTGGTCGGCCTCATCGAGTTCCACGTTGATATGCTGGCGTGTAAGCGCCGGTAATTCAGCCATCACTTCATCTTTTGTGCGCCGGATCATCACATCGGCAAGACGCAGCTTGAGCTCTTCGTTGTGCGATTCTCCCGCGTACGTCCAGCCGTATTCGCCATGCATACCGTTACAATAACGAAGTCCGAAGCTGTGGCGGTCGCCGAACGAATAAGGCTCGGCAAGATCGAGGAGCGCCCAAAGCTCTATACGCTTGTTTCGTACTGGCGTCGCCGTCAAAACGATCCGCTTCTCGACAGAAGCCAGTCGCGCGATGGATGATGCGGCTCGCCCGCGTCTTGTCTTCGGCGTTGCGTGATGCGCTTCGTCAAAGATCACGATCTTGGGGCGCAACTTGGTGAAGATCCAGGGCATCCACGCTTCGAGTATGTCGTAATGGCAAAAGAACCAACCGTCGTTTGGTTCATCAAAGACTTCACCGCTCGCATTCCTGCGCGAAGTTAGCGGCTTGACCTCGATGCCGTACCATTTCTTTGGTTCGCTAGCCGGACCGCACCAAACCCCGCGCGACAGCAGCGTTCCCACAACGATGACAGGCTTCAAGCGTGTGCTGGTCGCTGTCGTCAACGCTTCGAGGCTTTTACCTAGTCCGAGATCGTCTGCATTGATCGTTCCGGCGCGAGCGTACATGAAGTCGAAAGCGTCCCATTGATACTGGCGCAATTGCGGTGCGTAGCTTCGGTCCGGACTGTCACCAGGAGATCGTTCGAACACAATCTCGGCATCGTTCATTACGTGGACGAGACTTCGGTGTAAATACAAGATGCGGTTCTTCTCGTATGCGCCGGGGAGTACCTTAACACGCGGTACATCTTCGTCGTCACAATTGACGAGGTAGTACCAATCAGGCCGCTCCGACTTAGCGACTTGTATCTTCGAGCGAGCTGGGGCCATCTGGCCCGACGATCCGGGTGCCACGTCCAGGTTCTCCTTGTATCACATGGGGCTCTTCGCCGTCAAGATCCCCTTGCGGTGTGGAGCGAAAAAGTGTACCCTTCCTCTTCCTGGACGTGGCGTCGATGGTACGTCCATCGACGGCTTGGAGGTACTCGTGTCTACGAACGGCACCTCAGACGAACACCCGATCGCATTAGCCGACGAGCCATCTGACTCGCCGCCCAACGAGCAGGCGGTACCGACGCAGTTCACCCCGGAGCCTCCTCTCGAACCCTCGACGTGGCTTCCGCCGGACGTCGCGGCCATCTGGGCTAGCCGCGTCAAGCTACCGTACATCCCGACGTTCTCGGACAAGATCAATAAGTGCATCGGCGGTGGCTTGCGAGCGACGGGAACCTACGTTTGTACCGGTGGACCTGGCGTTGGAAAAGCTCAGCCACTCGATGCAAAAGTTCTAACACCGCGCGGCTTCGTTCCTATCGGGGCTATCCGCGTCGGCGACGACGTAATCGGCGTCGATGGCAAACCGCATGTAGTAATTGGGGTTTTTCCTCAAGGAAAAAGAGAAGTCTTCCGCGTCGTGACGTCTGATAAGCGCGCGACCGAGACTTGCGCGGATCATTTGTGGTTTACGAGAACACGTAGTGACGTTCGTGAAGGACGGCCGGGGCAAGTACGGACCCTCTCGGAGATTCGTAAACAGCTCGTGATCGGAAATGATCGCCTAAATCATCGACTGCCACAAATTGCGCCTGTTCACTTCGAAGCCGATCCGATTTTGCCACTTCATCCTTACGTTTTAGGGGCATTGTTAGGAGACGGTTGTTTGAAAGCACGGCGCTTTACCAATCCAGAAACAGATATTCGTGATCGTGTCGCGAATTTTTTGCCTGTCGAAGACGAAATGGGCGAAGTCCTTGTCGATGGGATGACCTGCCAAATACGCAAACGTGTTCGTACAAATCTTATACGATCTAAGACACATTCAGCACTATGTACTTTGGGGCTCGAGTCTGCAAACGCGTATAATAAATTCATTCCAGCGGTCTATCTAACCGCGAGCATTGAAGACAGACTCGAAGTTCTTCGCGGACTATTCGATACTGACGGCCACGTCGATAAAGATCACGTCGAATATGCGTCAGCATCACCTAGATTGCGTGATGACGTTGTCTTCCTTGTAAGATCGCTGGGTGGCATCGCGACATTAGATGAACGCGTGCCACATTTTTCATACAAAGGTGAACGCCGTGCTGGGGCGATTTCATATCGCGCGATAATTCACTTCAACAATGACGTAGTGCCTATTGCTTCATTGAAGCACAATGCAAAATGGCGAGTTAATCACCATCAGAGTCATGTTAAAATTGCTGAAATAACCCTGATTGGCAAGAAAGAGTGCGTTTGCATCGCAATAGATAGCGTCGACCGGCTATATATAACCGACGACTTTATTCCCACACACAACTCCACGATGGCCCTCGACGTTGCTGACGCTGCCATCCAACATGGTTTCCCCGTTATCTACGTAAGTTCGGAACTGACTTCTCAACTTCTTCTTGCGCGTTTCGCCGCGAAGAAACTTGGCGCCGGTTGGCTGGAGATGATCGACTCCGACGATCCGAAGCTGACCGAAACCAGCGAGGCCCTTTTTCAATCTGTTCGCCGGCATTTATGGGTCTTGGACCCAGAGCAGGCGCAGCAGTTTCCGTTATACGTTCGCGAGATCCGTAGTCGTCTGAGTCGTGAAGTCGGATACCAGGTGATGCCTTTGGTGATCATCGATTATATCCAAGATCTCGCTCAGCCTCGTGTTTCGCGCGGAAAAGATCACCGCACGGCGGTAGGAGAAATCTCACGAGAGCTGCGTATGATGGCTGAACGCGAATTCCTGCCGATTTGGATTGTATCGTCCACGAGCCGGTCTTTCTACGCGAACGCCGAAGAAACTGATGACTCGATGTTGATCGCGTCCGCTAAAGAAAGTGGCGAAGTCGAATACAATGTGAACGCTTTGTTTCACGTACGCCGGCGCGATACGGGGTCTAAGAAGAACTTAGAACTGATGATCGTGAAAAACAGGTTCGGTGAAAATCCCGTGTCTGTCGTGTTCGGTTTTAACCCGAAGACCGGTGCGATGTTCCAGACTTCGCAGACCGGCGAACAGCTCGCGCTCGAGAGCTTGAAGGCACAAGTTTACGAGCTGATCAAGCTGCATCCGGGCAAATTCACGTCTGCGAAACAGATCGCCGCCACCCTCGGCGTCAAATTAGCTGTCGCCAAATTCACCTTGGATTCTCTCGAAACCGATCCATACCAAAAAATCACGGCAAACAAGGACGGTCTTACAGGTTATTTCGTCACAGACGACGCGCCTGAAATTTTTAGCTGATGTGTTTCCAAAACTGCGGTTGCCGCTCAATAGTTAGGGACGAAACCGGCTGATTTGCAGCGATTTCGAGCGCGATCCAACGGCCCATATGATCGCGGTCGACAAGTTCCACGGTTATTTCGGCGGTGCCTTTTTGCAACTTGAGACGGTTACCGGTTTTCAGCTTGTTCCAATCATCTGTTGTCATGCGTTATCCCCTTGACTACAGGTTACGTAACTGTTACATCTGGGACGCCGCCCTGCGGGTCGCCCATAATAGGCGACCGACCTCGGTGCCACGTCCAGTAGCCCGAGCCGGGTCTCCCGTCAGGGGCGGCTTAAATTCAATGCTGTAGATGATCGCTTTCGGAACGTCTCCGCGAATGCGACTACCTGCGTGACGGCACCGATCAAAATCTGCACCCTTGGATGATCCAAGAACGCGCAGTGATGTCTGTAACCAGCGATCAAATCAACCTCGCTATCCGCGTGGACGATAATCGGCAAGTTTCTGGCAAGAGCTACGCCAAGCTCCACATAGGAGCCTCGGCCGCACGGCAGCAATTGAATAAACAAATCCGCTGTCGTAATCCCGGTGATTTCTTGCAAAGCGCATTGGCGTCGCGCCTCGATCCCTCCTTTGTAAGATAGCCCTCGTAGATCGGGGTGCGTGGTCCAGTCGTAAGTTACGTTCCAGCCGTGTTCAGTCATCGCAGCGATCAAGGCTGAAACCTCGTTAGCGCGTGTTAACGACGAAGCGACGTAGAACGCGGTCATCGCCGAGCTGCTGCTACTTGGGTGCGCGCTAAAGTTAGATAGGGGATCGCTGCTTGTTCTATGAACGGCGCCGGTCTGCCTGCCGCTTCGCCGGTCACCTTGAATACCTTCCGTGTCCAAGAACAGCGAAACCTTCGTTTTGCACGTGTGAGACAGACATACGCTAAACGAACTTCTTCATCCTTGTCCGGATTTTTATAGTGCGGAAGCGTGCCGTCGTTCCAGCCTATCCCGTAGACGTGAGACCATTCTTGCCCTTTCGATCGATGGATTGACGACAACACGACCGCATTTGGTTTTTTCGACGATCGTGCTTCGCGTACTGCGGCTTCCATCGCGTCCATGTAATCGAGAAACTCGTTGACCGAGCTGAACCGGTTCGCAGTCGCGAGAAATTGGTGGACGATCGCAGCTTTGTCGCTGTCAGGATCCGGCCCTTCGCTGCCGACTTCGATCTTGAGCTTTTGGAAGTACTGAGTCGTCGAAGTCAAAAAGCGGAGAATGTCGAACGGACGCTTGCCGGCGATATACAAGCCGTTCAAGTTTGCCATCAACGCCTTGAACTCCAAGCCCCGCTTACGCTGATAAGGTTTGGGAGGATCGAAACGCTCGACGGCGTCCATGAACGCGATGCCATGATCGCGCGCAAAATCATCGACGCCTTGGACGTACGCCTTCCCGAGCTTACGTGCCGGAACGTGGATGATCCGTTTGACCCAACGTTCGTCAGGGTCGCGTAACGCAGCGACGCGAAGGTAGCCGAGCAGATCCTTGACCTCGCGCCGTTCGTACATGCTTGCACCACTCCACACGACGTAGGGGATACCCTCTTTAAGCAGCGCGTCCTCGATCGGAGGCAGCAACGCCGTCGTGCGATACAAGATCGCGACATCGCCAGGCGTAATCCCATCTGCAAATAGCGTGCGAATCTCGGAACTGATCATCGATGCTTCTTCGGTCGGCGAATCGTAAACATTTGCGCCGACAGAATCTGGGTCATTGGGCGCTTGATCATGCGGAATCGTTGCACCCGTCACATTCCAGTCGTACGACGCAACGAGTGCCGTTGCGCTTTGGCATATTTGACGCGTCGATCGGTAGTTGACAGGCAACCGCTTGAGTGTGAACTCACGCGCAAAACTAACGAATTCTTCCGGCTCAGCACCGCGCCACCGATATATGCTTTGTACGGGATCGCCGACAAGCATCACGTTTCGTTGTTTCTCGATAAGAATACGTACAACCGCGTTTTGTACGATGCTGGAATCCTGTGATTCGTCGATAAGCAGGTAGTCAAAACGCGCTTGCCATTTCGCCCGCGCAGCACCGTCATCGACCAACGTCAACCAACCCAGCAACAGCATGTCGTCGTAATTGATCAATTGCCGCTGGAGACGCGCCTCTTCAAAACGTCGGTAGACATCGGTGTAAACCCGGAACAGCCAGGGCGTCTCCGTGCGCGCTTTGAATAACTGAGCGATCTTGTCTTGATTAGCGGTCCATAGATCGGGATGCGCCGAAAGCGCGGCCCCTTTAGCCAAACTTATCAGGCGGGCGGCTTCACCGTAATCTAGACCTCGATCACGGAGTTCCGGGCCGTTGACAATTTCTTTCAGCGCGTACGTTAAAGCATTACTATCGTCGAATTTGAATAAACCACCCCATTTATGTCCGTCCATTCGTAGAATCTCGTTGCACAACGAGTGAATCGTGCCGATGCGAAGATCCTTAGCCACACCGAGCGCTAGGCAGCGGGAGTGCATTTCGCCGGCAGCATCCTTGCCGAATGTAAATGCGCCGATCTTTAGCGGATCGATGCCGGCATAGATCAACTGCTCGATTCGAAGGGTTACGACCGTTGTCTTGCCTGCGCCGGCGGCTGCCGCTAGAACGAAACTTCCGTCTTGGGCGTGAACGGCATCGTGTTGATACTCGTTCAGGTTAACGTGGATCGGTCTCGTGCACGTCATCGCCTACCCAAGCACAATATTAATACGCACAGCACAGCAAACCCGGCGAGAATCCACTTGACGACAGGCGGCATCGCGTTGGCCGCGTCATATGCCGCCACATCTGTGATGTCAATCGAACGCACGCTTGGCGTATCGGTGGGCAAGGGGGTGACGGTATAGCCGGCCTCAACGTAAGCCTCGTAGCGCTCCCTGGTGTGATTCTCCAGCCATCTGTGTCCGTAATCGGCAAAATCATAGAGATCGAACGTAACCTTTGTCCCGTCGGGGCGCGTACCACGGCCCAAACGTTGGATCGCTTCGATGAAGCTGCGCCCCGCCGACGCGATGATCACAGATCGGATTTCAGGCGCATCGACACCCTCGTAGAAAACGCTGGATGCAACTATCGCTTTGGTTTGGCCGCCTCGTAAACGCGCGATTGCTGCATGACGAACAGCGGCGGGCGTGTGTCCATTGATCCACTCGACACGGTAATCCGGCAGCGAAGCCAGTCGCTTGGTCAGGATTTCACCGTGCAGACGTTCCTTCACAAAGATGATTGCCGGCGTGGGCGCCCGCCGCGCGATTTCGAGCAGCGCAGCATTGCGGGCTTCCGAAAATACGATAGTCGATCTGTAAAAATCGTGCCAATCTTGGAAGCCTGACGTTTGCCTTAATACCGTCCAGATCACCCTCGGCGGTACGATGTGGCCTTGTTCGACGAGCGTTTTGGCCGGGATCTCGTAGATTACAGGCCCGAGCAAGCCGACAGTTCTAACGTTTTGTTCGTCACCTCGGAGCAGTGGCGTAGCCGAAAGACCCAAACGCCAGTACGCGTTGTAAGCCCTGGCAATTGTACGACTCGTCGTCAACCCCGGCGCTCTGTGAGCTTCGTCCACTAACAGACCTTCAGCTTCAAGTAGCAGGCGCCCCCCTTCTGGGTTCCCCGGCGATATCAAGGATTGATATGTGGCACACACAACGCGATGCTTCGTTGATTTTCGGCCGCCTCGAAATTCGCCGATTTCTTCATTCAAGAGCTGCTGCATCTTGTGAGCTGTTTGTTCGACCAAATTTGAACGGTGTACAACGTACAACCAGCGACAAGGCAACGCGGCGGCAAACCCCGTGGCGATGATTGTTTTACCGCCACCGGTTGGTACTTTGATCAGACCGCGCGTTTTTTCGATTCCGGCTGCGACGGCGGCGTTTTGATAATTCCGCAAGTAGGGCGGCAGTTCTTTGGACGTACAAGGTATCGTACGTTCATCGATCAACGGCACTTTTAGGCTCTCTGCCATTATCTGCGCGATGCCGGATGCAAAGCCGCCATTTACGCTGCGCAGTCCGTAACCACCCTCGAGCGGTTCTTCGATCTGATCTAGAACAACGTCGATGGCGCTACGATCACCTTCTGGAAAGGTCCAAACGTTTCCCATGCGAAGGATGGTTGATGTTCGCGTCACTATTTTTTCTCAGTTATTTTGCGGTAAAGTGTAAGAGCTTCGGACGCACCCACAGGTAAATTCATCGTTTCCAAAATCGCGCCAGCGGTTGTGCTATATTCCTCTTTCACGTACGACTGTACACTTAACCAGTTTACCCAAGCGCAACCACCGAACTTGATATATTTCAGCTTTGATTTACCTTGTTTTAACCAATGACTAACCGTAGATGGCGATAAATAGAAAAGACCACCAACGACACCTGCTCGCAAGTAACCGTTTACAGCCATGATTTCTTCGCGACCCGGGCTTATTATTGCCATGTTTCAATCATACCAAGTCTTTGATACGCTGTCAACAGTTGATCTAGACGCATTCTCTTGAAACGCTTGCGTTGTGGGGTAGAATGCGGCTATGAGTGAAGACCTTCCACAAAACCAGAAAAAGCTTAGAGATCGGCGCCGTTCGATAACCGGTGAGATCTACGCAAGGCTGGTCAAGGCGTATCTCAAGCAGGAGGTTCCGACGAAGGAGTCCTTGGTAGAAGCGACTGGCGTGGCAACAACCGTGGCCAAACGCGCGATGCGTATCGGTTGGCCGGAATTGGGGCTGCCCCCGCTGTCCATGGCGACGCAGCAGCTTGCCAACATCGAGGAAGTCAACCGGCTGATGTCCAAGATGGTCGTGGATAAGCAAGAGATCGTAAAGACGTTGTTCGATGGGATTTCCAAGTCGGTTCCGGCACCTGGTCCCGACGACGTCAACGCCGTTGCCGAGGAAGCCAGTAGACGCGCCGCCGAAAGCGCGATGGCGGCCCGCAGGCAGATGGCCTCCGCTGGCAAGGCAGCGCAGGCGGTCGAAGCATTGGCCGATGCGTTTTTAGCCAAAATTGAAAAAGGCGAGTGGGAGATTCCGGAGAAGATTCGTCCCGAACACGTCTTTTTGCTCTCGAAGGCCGCCGACACCATCGCGGGCGCGGTGCATAAAGCGACGCAAACCGAACGGCTGCGCGCTGGTCAGCCTGAGCAGATCGTCGGTGCACATATCACAAGCCTAATTGTCGGCGCGACGCCTGAAGAGCTGCGTTTCATCGCTGAGCACGGAACGTTGCCACCGCGATTGATGGGTGTCAGTGGTCAGATAACGTCGCTACCTGTAATCGACGTCGATGCAACAGTGCCATCGGAAAATGCTGATGACGCTTTAGAGGCTTTGCCCGATGAAAAGTGACACGGGGAACCCAGAAGAGGGGCAGCCGTTGGGCGCCGAAAGCGAGGGCGCGAAGGCGGTTAATTCGAACAAACGCAAGAAAATGATCGACGCAGCAGCGGCTGCAAAGGCCGAGGAAGTTTGGACAAGTACAGCGCTCAAGACGATGGCGGAAGGGAAACGCCATGCGATCAGACATACGCGCGATCGATCGCAACTGGAAGCCATTGCGGTCGCGAAGCTGGTTGAGCAGATCCGCGAAGCTCAGAAAGATCCCGTCGCATTCGTAGAATTTGCGATGCGTACACCTCGCGGGGATCGATTGGCACTCGCGCCGTTTCACAAGGAGTGGTTACGCGCGATGCATTCTAAATCGCGTGTAATCATCGAAGCGCCTCGAGGTCATGGAAAAACTAGCTGCGTAATTGGATACGCGTTATTTGCGCTCGGCGCAAATTCAAACCTCAGAATAAAATTTGTTTGCCAGAACGACGCGAGAGCGAAGGAACGCTTGTTCGAGTTCAGAACGAATTTAGAGTCCAATCCCGCATTGAAAATGGTGTTTCCGAATCTTAAACAGGCCGATGTTGGCGACTGGACGAAGACGAAATTGTACGTGGAGCGCGAAGCGCGAACCCGCGATCCTTCGTTCGAGGCTATTGGGATTCTCAGCTCCGTCACTGGCAGCCGTCCGGATCTGGTGATCTGCGATGACATCGCCGATCTGCGTAACGCAATTTTGTACCCGGCGCTTCGTGAGGACGTGAAGCAGAAGTTTTTCGGCGAACTCGAACCCGCGATGGAGGTCGACGGGCGAATTATCGCGATTTGTACTCCGTATCACGCTGCCGACATCAACGCGGTCTTGAAAGCGAATTCAGAATGGACTTACGTGCGGCATGTGGTTGGCGATGCGTCGGATCCGTTCAAGCCGTTGTGGCCGGAACATTGGTCCCGCGATAAGCTCGAAGGTATGCGACGTAGAGTCGGTTCTGTCGAGTTTGCACGAGCGTATCAATGTGTCGCGTTGTCGGGTGACGTTGTTCCGTGTCGACCCGAATGGATTAAGTACTATGACAAGGAGCTGCTCGGCGACCCAAACGCCTTGATTTGCGTTCAAGGCTACGACCTCGCGATTTCACAAGCGACATCGGCTGATTATTTCGCGTGCGTTACGCTGCTTTATTCGACAGAAAAGAATCTGGTGTTCGTCGCCGATGCTTTCAAAGGCCGTTTGTCTTTTGCAGACCAAGGAATGACGGTCATCAATAATGCTCAGCGATGGCGGCCAGATAAGATCTCGATTGAAAGCGTGGGCCTCGGAGGGGCGCTTGAAAACTTCCTGCGTGAGCGTGCGCCTGTACCGCTGCCCTTATTTCCATATCGACCTCGGGGCGACAAGCAACGTAGGTTCTTGGAGACCACACCGCTTTTCGAAGATGGCCGCGTGTTCTTTCATCCGAACCTGGATCCCCAACGGAACGTCCTGATAGCGGATCGCGGCGATCTGATTAGCGAACTACTGGAATTCCCGTTGAGCAAACACGACGACATGGTCGACGCTTTTACGTGTGCGGTCCAAGCCCTCTCCGAGTTCAGGGTAGCCGAACCCGAAGAGGGCTGGACTCAAGGTGAAAGTACCCGAGTACGACTATCCGTCCTCGGCAGCTGAAGCACCGTTTAATATCAGCATTTCCGCGTTGAGGTCAGCGCGAGCGTCAGGGTATATAAGTAATAGCTCCTCGATCGCCCATTTCAGAGCAGATGCCTCTGCACGGTCATAAGTAAGCTCCTTTCCGGTGGCTTCACCCGCCTCGATACGCGCTAGGAGAAACTGGCGTCGCCGTTCTAGTCGCGATATTCGACGCGCATGTAACCGCATGGCGGTTACGCCGCTTTCGGCGGCTTCGTCCGTACGTGGGTCTTCGGTATCACAATCGTAGTATCAGCGAACGTTAAGGTGACGAACTTCCCTGAAGCGGACGTTTCTGAGTACTTGAGCTCCGCGTTTTTCGGGATCAAACCAACATACTTGTTGGCGTGCTTGGGTTTGATCCACACCAAAGCACCAGGTACAAAGGGTACCTTTTTCGATGTCGCAGGCTTTGCTTTCGGCAGGGCGTAGCCCGTCTCGAAAAGCGCCGATAGCAAACCGACGATTGCGCCTCGGTGCTTTTCGGCCTCCTGAGCGTGGTCGAAAAGCTGCGTCAGCGTTGCTTTGTTCGATGCATCCGACTCATTTGCCGACCACCGTTCGAACTTCTTCTTCAGAGCTGCCAGACCGTTGATCTTGCCTACGCGCTTCAGCAGTTTCTCGGTTGGTGATGGCTTTATTGCGATCTTCTTTGTCTTTGATCCGCTTGACATGATGTTCCCTTTCTTCCTTGACTTGACCTGATTTACACGAAATGTGAACCGGCAGAAACCCTCTCCGGCTCGTTATGAAATAAGCTTCGTCAGGCGATTTTATTGATTTATTACACACTACGCAAACGGGAAAAGCTTTTCGCTCCTCGATGCAATCGAAATGCCCGCAATTATCTTTGCAGGGAAAACGATCACCACAGTCGTCGCAGACTTCGAAGCTGCGCTTCTTTATCCAGGTGTTATGTCGGCAATCAACCATTTTATTTGGCGCCCTCTTTGATTGCAACCGGTTGACACACCTACGGCACTCCCGCGAGGCGTAACTCTTTCCAATTGAACGCGCTCACGCCAGCGGCTTTTGCCAAGGCAATAGTGAGGCCGCAATCGCGCGCTGTCTCAACGACCTTGAAACTGTCGTTGCCACCGAAGAGCTTGAGCTTGCGGTGCGTCTCGGCCAGTCCGCGCGAAAGGCCACAGATCCACGCATCCTTCGGATCTTGTAGACGTTTCTTGTTCCGTCTCGGCTTGAGCCGCCCAATATTCAGCTTTCCGGCGATGCAATCATCAAGCCGGTAAGCGTGAATAGTAGCGCCGTTGTAGTCGCTGGCTACTACCGAGGCGGCGCGCACTCCTCTTTTCAAACTCGCTATTCATTCAAAACCTCCGTGGGTTGTGTCAACCGGATAAGCATGTTTGATTGTATCGATAATGGCGTTATAACTTCTTAGCGAGGTTGAGCGCCGAGGGGCGGATTATGTCACGGGTCCATGGATCGCCGCCTTCAACTCAGCGAGCAGCGTGTCTTCGAGTTCGTTTCCGTGTCCAATCACAAGTCCGTCGCGCACCGTCAGCATCGCGGCGGGCCATCCATCACGCTCGATGTAGGCATGGAATGGCGGCACCTCGACGCCGACCGAGCACTTCGTCGGCGTTCCGTGTCCGTTGACGGCGACGAGCCAGCGATCGCCGAGACGGTGTTCCCAGCAGCCTACAAATCTGGCCAGTGGAGCGGCTCCGAGCGCGATGGTAAGATCCGCGATGAGCGCGTACGCTTCTGAGACCGACGGGCGGATCATTTGGTGACTCCACGGATCGCCGCTTTCAACGTGTCGATCAACGAGTCTTCGTCGCTCAGCCACTTTAGCCGTAGTGTGCCGTCGTCAGATTTGGACAGCCGTACCCTCTTGGTGCCTGCGGGAACACCGCCGAGAGTCTATTCGTGCGAGTACGTCTCCGACATCTCGACGCCGTCGAAGAACACCCGTATCTTTGGGTCTTCCTGTTTGTCTTTCATGCGCCACCTTTCGGCTTCACGGTCACCGTCTTGATGCGAGTGCTCACGCGTCACCAAGCGCATCGTGCGCCATGACCACCGGGCACTTCAGGGTGTGGCCGCCGCGCCCTCCGCAGGCGCGGCACACCTGCCCCGGCTCGACATGGATGTCACCGGTCAAGGAAATCCGGTACAGGGCGGCGCGCAGGCGACCTATCTCGTCGCCCATGCACGCTTGACACAGGTGCGGTCGCTTGCTGTAGAGGTAGCCGTGTGGGCAGTCGCGCGTGGCGGTCATTTCGTGCCCTTCCGATTCAAAGCATCCACCACAAGCTGCAAAGCACGACAAGCTGGAAACTGGTACTTCCCGCCGCCCCGGCCGCAGACACAGGAACTAGCTACCTGCATACCGCCACTAGGATGCGCACCCCTCACCAGCTCCATTAACACCTCCAAATCCCCCAAATCGGAATCGGATTTTACCAAATCTCTTAACACTCTTGGAACATAGGTCATCGCGCGCCCTTCCGGTGCTCGCCGCGGCGGGGTGCGCCGCCCACCTTCGCTTCAAGCTCGGCGCGGGTCATGCGTGCTTGAGCGCCTTTTCCAGCGCTTCCTCCGCAGTCCAGCCGGACCACCATCGTCGTTGACGCCCCACCTTCGCGCACCAGATGCGCCCGACGTTCGCGCGGTCGATGACCTTGCGCATGGAGATGCCGGCCGATATGGCGTCCGGCCAGTAGGTCGTCGCGCTGAACTTCTGCACCCACACCGAATGATGCTCCCTGGCAGCAAGCTCGAATGGGCTCATGCTACGCTCACTTTCGCCATGACCTCCCCAGCGCGGTCGGTCATCATGCAGTCCACGCACGCGAAGTCCTTGTTGCTGGGGCCAACGTGGTCACCGCAGCGGCAAACACAGCCGTTGATCACCGCAGGGGCTCCTTCGGCAAGAATGCTTGCCACGCACGATGATCGATGCTCGTGGCGATTCGCATACGAATATCAGCGGCGAACGCACCGGCCATTTCCATGCCTGGTAGATCAACGGTAGCGGAGGCTTCCTCGCGCAGCATCGCAGCAATCGCCTCGGCGGCTTCCTTGCGGCCCTCCTCACGTACCTGATAAGAATCAGGAGGTGGTTTTGCCCATCCAATAGCGGATCGCTGTAACTCGTCCAAATCCCCGGTCGCCATGACCGCCACGCGATCGCCAGGCGTGAAGTCGCCGCCGGTCCATCGTGCGAAATAGCCAAGAGGACCATCTTTACTTACCGTTGCATCAATGCGTTTCATGTGGCATCTCCCTTCGTCATCGCAGCACCATCGTCGCATACGCGCTCGGTCCACAGCGGTGCCCACGGTATCGGCTCAGGGCGCCCTCGACGGTCCCGCACAGGCGCAGCGCGCGGCGCAAAAGCAGCACACCGCAGGCCACGTTTCCTGCCGTGGTCCTGATGTCGATGTCGCGGCACCACCGGGCCGGGTCGGCGGTGGGCGTGGGCATGAGCCCCATAACACCGAAGGCCCCCGTGCGCGGGTTCACGGCGTCTGGCCTGTAGCTCGACTCGTGCCACGCGACGGCAGCGACCAGCGCGGCATCGGCGCCGGCTTCCTCGGCGAGCACAGGAGCCAGCGCCTCGGCGCGGGTGCGGCACGGCCTCCGGCAGTCGGGGCCGGCGAGTTCGATAAGTAGGGAATGGCCGCGATGAGAGTCACCGAAGCCTCAAAGGAGTGTGCAGTGTTTTCTCTACAGACCAGCCGGCGCGCCGACGACCGCGCAAGGTGCCATATTTAATACCGAGTCGGCCGGCGGCTTCCCGTAGAGATACGCGGTGTCCCTCCATGATTATACCAAGGGACCGGCGCGTGTTGAGCAGTTGCTCGCTTTGCGAAGCCCAGCGACAGTTTGCAGGATCATAGGGGCCATCATTATTTCTGCGCTCCAGTGTTAAGCCCAATGGTCGTGGCCCCATATCTGCCAGGAAATTAGCGAATGCCAACCAACGTTCGCAAACCGTGATCCCACGTCCGCCATAATACCAATAGCGCGAATTGGCGGGATTGGTGCAACGTTGCACCATAGCACTCCACAAGCGATATTCCTTGGTGTGGGACGCGTTGTGACTGAGACTCGTGTATGCGCCACACGCGCGGCTACAAAAGACGCGCTCACCGCTGCCGTGTTTGCGGCGCTGAAATGCCGCGCCACAGTAGCTACACGTAAAGTGGTACATCCGATGTCCTTTTGATGGCGGCGGCGAGCAGAGCGGCGGTCATGGATTCCTGTGCAGAGCAACGACTTCCTGCGAGCCGCGCACCATCAGTGGGTGGCGGGGCTCGCCGTGCTTCGTGACGCCAAGGCACCAGGTGCCGCTCCTGACCCGCGCCAACCGTCGCACATGCCTGGCCGCGCGGTCCAACTCCGGCCGGATGCCGGCACCCCACGCGAGCACGACGCGCGAGCACAGGTCGAATAGCGTGTCCAGCGCGTCTGCCTGCTCCTGCGACCATGCGCATGCGTAGGCGTAATCCCAGTCGAGCTTCTTCGGTTCCGTACCGCGCAGCGGTGTGAGGTTACCGACGATGACGCCACTCGCGCCCTCTGTCAGCCCGAAGCCACAGCACCGCCTCACCGTCGGGTCGTTCGTGGTCGCGCCCGCTTTCGATGGGTTGAGCATGCAGAACCCGAGCGGCTTCCTCTCGTCGATTACCAACGGATTGAATGCACGCCAGAGCAGATAACGCTGTCGCCCATCCGGGCTCTCCCACGCCCCCGAGTGAGCACCGAGCCGCTCCCACCATTGGCCGCTGAGACACGGGCAGCCGGTGCAACATGGATTTGGCACGTGGACCCTGAAGCACACTTCGCACTGGTGGTCCCACGGGTATAGGACGGAGCGGCTGCTGACGACAGCGGTCATTAGGAAGCCTTCTTCAGAGTATTTTGAATCATCGGCACCGTGTCTATGTACTCGCTAGAGGCCAGGATCTTTCCCGGGAGTGCACCGAGCGCGCGGTTTGGGTTCAGGTGGATACGGAGGTTGTCTCGGTCACCGGATTTGCACACCGAGAGAAGTCTCTGGCCCTCGGGGGAGAAGCACTCCCACGGGTCTCCGGTGGGGATGTCGCCCTCGGTGGTTATGATGATATCGGTGGTGTCGCAGTTGGTCACGGTCTCGAATTCCCTCGGGATGGTCACGGTTTGTCCGGCTCGGGTTGTGATTTCTATTTGGGTCTCCTTTTTTGTGTTTGAAGGGGTCACACTGATAGGTCGGAATACACCGATTCTCTGTTGGCTTCACCAACTTGTCATTACGCAGTGTGCAATTCACAGCACACTAGTCAGCTCCACCAGCTACACACACACACACACACACACACACAACGATTTCCTTTACACCCTGGGGTACGCAATGACTCCATGGAACACGAGTGCGATGCAGGCTGTGACGAGTAGCGTGAAGATTTCCATCTAGTTCTCCTGGTTCTTGTGAGGTTGATTCCTCATACCAAGAGGTCGGGCGACACGGCGAGTAGGGCGGCGAGAGTCATTGTGCTTTGTCGTCGATTTCGCGATCGCGTTCTGCGTGATGTAACCGTCCCGCCAACTGTTTGGCAGCAATCGAACCCGTCCGACCGCTGCGGCTCTTGTGCTTCGGCTTCGCCGTGGGTCCGTGCCGCAGAATCGCGCGCGTTGCACGGCGTATTCGTCGCGTTCGCGACTTGTGCCTGCGTTTCATTGTGAGCCCTCCTCCATCGCGGATGCCGGTGAGTCTTCCGCAGCAGCTACCCGCGCCTCCGCCTGGGACGGCAGAAGCCCGACCACTGGCGCCTCTCCTCCTCCCCCGTTTTCCGACCTTGTGACCGCGGCTTCCAGTGCATCGAGTACGACGTCAGCGACTCGATCTGCCGCCCCTGCCGCCCTTGCCGCCTCTGCCGCCCCTGCCGCCCATGCCGCCTCTGCCGCCCATGCCGCCCTTGCCGCCTCTGCCGCCCCTGCCGCCCATGCCGCCCTTGCCGCCTCTGCCGCCCCTGCCGCCTCTGCTGCTGCTCGTCTCCATTCGTCTTGGCTCACTACGGCGCCCGCCGCCGAGCGGTCGAACAACCCCACCATCGCGTCCAGAGCATCCCGACATCCCCACTCGTCGGGTTCTTCTCGGCGGGCAACGCGCATGATCGCTGCACCCACAATGAATCCGGCGCGCCGCCATGCCTCAACGTCGAGCGCGTGCCACCGGCGCACCACGCCAGCGTAGCGTAGGACCACCTCGGGCCAATGCGCATCGCTCGGGTTGTCGTCGATCCACACGGTCAATTGCGCCATCCACTGTGGCATGACTTCCGCTGGGCACGCCGCCGCGCTCTGTGCTACGCCCGCCTCGGGTGACAGCGCCGCCAAGAGGCACGCTCTCTCCTGCCCATCCATCCATCGGCGCCGCAACAATCGATTTTCAGCGATCATGGTATCCAGGTTTGACACTCGATCTTCCAGGTTCATTTTTCCTCCTTACCCACAGCCATTTCACGCGTGACGGCGC
>Ga0247727_10000505_pt1 | contig 94800 bp, 86 predicted proteins | sample WisWelCaveWW1625_FD_202498 | JGI IMG/M metagenome (GOLD analysis project Ga0247727, IMG submission 202498) | Biofilm microbial communities from Wishing Well Cave, Virginia, United States - WW16-25 | ecosystem: Environmental > Aquatic > Deep subsurface > Groundwater > Cave microbial mat | place...
ATTCCTCCGCTGATTTTGCGCATGGTCCGATTGCAATGATGGAAAGCGGGTATCCTGTTTTTGCCGTTGCGCCCAGGGGCAAAGTGTTCACGTCCATGTTGCAAATGCTCAAGCGTTTGCGTGAGGATATTTCTGCGGAATTGGTTGTCATCTCAAACGACCGTAAAGCACTGGCGCTTGCTCAGATGCCGCTGACTCTGCCTGCCGATGTGCCTGAATGGCTTTCTCCTTTGGTGAGCATATTGCCTGCCCAGTTGTTTGCTTATCATCTTACCGCGGCGAAGGGGTATAGCGCCGAACAGCCGCGCAGTATCAGAAAAGTAACTGAGACGAAGTGACCAAAAAGATTCTGTTGTGTAGTTCGCCGCAGCTATTTAAGGGAACAGGTTCAATATCAGTGCGCTGCCTTCGTTCCACAACTTGCTCTAAATCGATAGACCTCACGGATAAGAGCCGTGCACTCTCCCCTATTGGTCAATGTATAGGAGAGTTCTCGTGAATCTAAATCGGTTTTCTGATACAAAAAGAAGAGACATTTGCCTTGGCAAATGTCTCTTCTTACTTTGTCGGGGTGGAGAGATTTGAACTCTCGACCTCACGGACCCGAACCGTGATGCTCGAATGCTTGTTCTATTTTATAATGGACTATCCTTATTGCAACCCCCAACCCTTAACAGGTGAGGCTTTTTCATGGTCACGGTCAAGATCTGTTTGTGCAATCGCTAGATACTTTTTCACCATATCCAATGAGGTATGACCCAACAACGCTTGAAGAGTGTATATATTTCCCCCATTCCGTAAAAATTGAATAGCAAAAGTGTGGCGAAAGCGATGAGGATGACAATTTAACACTCCTGCACGAAACCCAATTACTACCAACAACTCCCGAAGTGCGCTTCGATTCAAGACATTTTCGTATACTGTAATGAATACTTCCAAGTAACGATTCTTTAAGTAAGAGAATCCTCGTGTGGTGAAATATGTTTGAAGAGCCTCTTTTGTGGGGTTACAAAAGGGAATACTTCTCTCCTTGCCTCCTTTGCCTTTAATCAAAACCCTCTGGTGGATCAAATCCACATCCTTGACTTTAAGTGAACACAACTCAGACGCTCTTAATCCACAATCAAGCAAAAGAAGAATGATAGCTCGATTACGAATTTGGAACTGTCTATCTTTCACATCGTCAAGGAGGGCGACTATATCTTGGCGGACGAAAGGCAGAATTTGTCTTACGTCAGGGCGAGGCGGCTTGACAACTCTAACAATATTCCGCTCTGTAAAGCTATTCTCCACCATATAATTCCACAGTGAAGACAAGCCGGTATGGTAATTCAATGTTGTTTTCTTACTTAAGCCATCCGACTCTGCAAGAAAACTTGCTATTATTGACGGGTCTATTTTGTCAATCTCACAATTTTCACCCACAAAACGAGAAAACTTTTTGAAAGTATTTTTATAATCACTCAAAGTGTGCTCAGAAAGTCTTTGAGCGCGTTTCGCTACAAAGTACATTTCAATAGCAGTGGATAAGGTTATAGTGCCAAAAACCTGAAGAGTCGTAATGGCCTTCTTCGTTGAAGTTATATTCATTTGCTGGTATGCTTCAAGAAAACAAGAACACCCCGCGCGGCTGGAACCGCGCGAGGTGTAAATATGCTACGCGATTGCGCGCGTAGCGGCAAATAGATATTAGCACATTCATGCCGCTCGCGCAAATTATGCGAGCGGTTATTGTTTTTAACATCGACGAACATAAACATTTTATTGAGATCATTAGACAACCAAACCTTTTCCTATGACATCAAAAATATCGAATGAATTATTGATGTCAATACCAAGTAACACAATAGTCAATCAAAAGAAACGCTATAGATGACACAATGATGTTCATGACCAGCAGAAAAAACTTCAGTGAATGGATGCAAATAGAAAGACAGGAGCGAGATTGGTCGCAAGCTGATCTGGCTCGATACGCGGGAATAAGCAGAGCGATCGTAAACAAAATTGAAAACGGAGCCAACACACCAAGCCCTGAAACAATCACCTCGATCGCGCGCGCATTTGGAGTCCCACTCACACTTGCTTTTCGTAAAGCCGGTTTGCTTCCGCCTGAATTGCCCAATGTAGCCGAACTCAATGACTGGAAAGAAATCCTTGCGCGACTCTCGGAACGCGATCGCACCATACTCAAAAAGACAGCCGCAATCATGCTTGAACTTGATGAAAAACAAAAGAAGCGTTCCTCTTAAAACCACTACAAACATCAAATCACCTCCGCCTCCGCCCGCTTGAGCAGGCGGAGGTATTGTTTTACATCCACCATCTTTCTCTCCACATCTCCTGCGCCCCAAGCATGGACGCCGTCTCCATCATATATATGCACATACCTGATCTGCATACCGGGCTGAACATTCTTTCCATGCGCTTGAAGTTGACGCGCGGCGCGTGCGGTGGGACTTAGGACACGATATGAATCCACGGGGCGACTGAGGGTTTGAGAGATGACCAGGTCTTCGATGGGAATTCTGCATTCTTTGAGAAGACTAACTTTATTTCTCATATATTCTTGAGCTTCGTATTTTTTCTCGCGCGGGTTATTAGCGTTAGAAAGGATTTTCAAAATACCCATTTGTGTATCCGCTATATATTTTGGTGTATCGTGCCTGCGCAAAGCGATGCCACGCGCTTTGATCTCGCCATTTTGAAAAGCGCCGAAATAGCGATTTGGCACAGGCACACGCAAGTCGCGTTTGGATGGAGGAAACACAAGCCACTTGTAAATCCCATCCAGCGCAATGGATAAACCGGTTTGCTCTGCAATCTTCTCCAATAGAGGAGTGAAGTGACTCAAATGCCGCGCGCCGGTTTTCTGCACGAATAGACTATCCACATACATATGCAGAACAATGAAATCCATTTCTTCAGCGATCTCTTTGGATTGCAATAACAACTCGCGGCTCAAAGCTGTCACCGCTTCATATGATTCAATTTTCCCAAAGCGCGCGTTCTTGTAACCCAGATACCCAAAGCAAACCACCAACAGCCACTTGAGCGCTGCAGCGCGAGCCTTCAATGCACCCACCCGGCAATCTCGTGGATCAAGTTCAAGCAGGAGTTGTTTGAGCTTCAAGCGCTTGTCGAGTAAGGGGCGTAATGTTTGTGGGATTAATCCAGCAGACATTTTTTCCATGTTTAATGGTTTCAATACAACACTCGCAAGATCGCTTGTGGCTACACAATTAACGGTTTCAGGGGAAATATTCCAATTCACCATAATGCTTGGATACATGGAAGAAAAATCTATTTGCGCCACATCATGATGAAGCCCAATCATGGGTTGATAGATCATGCCGCCGCGATCAGCGCGGATCAACTCGATCAAGGATTTGCCACTCTCCGCTTGTTGTTTTTGCAGGGGCACCAACACCCCACTCTTCAGAGCAGTGAGCATTTGCATGGCTGTGATCCCTGCGCCGGGCGACTTGCGTGCCATTTCCTGTATGCCCAATCCTGTCACGCGGGCTTGCTCGAGCGCGCCATCCATACCGTGTTCACCAAACATCATCGCATTCTGTCGATCAATGTGCCAGCGACCGAACAAATGAGTCTGTGCACCACGGTGTGCAACCTGCCCATATGTAAAATAAGACATTGCCCGCTTCACCAACATTTGTATTGATAGATCGCGATTTGGATTGAATTCCTGATGATGTTTTCGCAAATAGGGAAACAACCATGTATCACCATAATCCGTGAGAACAAGATCGGGGTCGAAACAACTCAATTCTGCGCTCAAGGTTAGGATGAACGACCGCGCAGGTTCCAAATTCAGACTGTAATCCACTCGGTCATACTTGATCATCAGCTTGCTCGGTGTGCCCAAAGCTGGTTCTATGTTTGGGCTGAGGTTTAAGATGCGTAATGGGATGGAGCACAGGTTTAATGCCCAAGGGGAGTCCAATGCTTCTATCGCGCAGACCAGCTCTCCATCCAAGATGAAGCGGCAATGACTCAAGAGGCGGACATCCGTTTGCGCCGCGAATCTCAAAGTGAGGGGAATGTCTGCGTCGTAATAATCCAGCATTGGAAACTCATGCGATAGATCGCGAAAGATTTTTGGAAGTTCGTATGGATGCGGGACAGTGATGGCAAGCACATCGCGCTCACCTGCGAATAGATCGGTTCGACGCGTGCGCGCAAGGTTGACGTTCTTATCACGCAAATACACCCAGGCGCGGCGCAGAGTGGCAAACTCTCCACTCGCATAAAAAGTGACAGCGAAGTTTTTTCGCAAACATATGCGCTCGCCGTTTTCGCAGATGACCCAAAGTTTGATACCGCCTTCAGGTGAAGCATAAATATCAATAAGCCAGCCCGTGATTTCATTCATGTTTTGATCTCAATTGTTTAATCTCATGTTGTAGAAGCGCAATCTCTTTTGATTGTTCGAGCAGCATGGCGAGCAAAGCCGCTTCAAAAGGCAGGAGCGACTCGGTCTGGCTGATCGCGGTGATGTGTAGGCGTGCGGAGGCAAAGAGACCATCGAAGATATATTGATCGTGTTTACGCAGAGCGCGGCGAAAGCGCGCAAGCATGGCTTCTGCCTCGTTGAGGGATTGGGTGATGGTTGGTAAGGTTCGTCCCATAGTTAGAAGAGAGATAACTGTGTTGTTGTATTTTCTTCTTCGAGCACGATCACATGATCAGCCTGTTCGCAGATTTTCTCGATGAGGAATGTACGTTCGGATAAAGCGGGAGAGGAAAGGCTGATCACGATTGGCGCGTGATCTCTTAGACGTGCGATGTGTTGAAGACAGAGCGAGAGTAACCGATCCACTTCCCGAGGAGGGATCTGTTCGTCATAAAATGTGGAGAGTAAATCCAAAAGTAGGTATGGCTGAGGCAGAGGTCGCGCGTTCCCCAGCAAGGCAAGCATTTGGTAACAAGTGAAGGCGCGTCGGATGGATAAGCGCGCGGAGGCGTTATATATGTCGGTAGTGCGTTGGCGAAGCAGGGATGCGACTCGATAAGGCGCGAAGCGATTGCCTCCATCGAAGATGGTCACGGTTCCGCGCAGGGCAAGTTCAGCCGCGAGCATAGACATGGGTTCACGTGTATTACCATGAATGACAAGCAGCTTCCCTTTGTGAATGACAGGTAGTAGCGAATCCATTTTTGCAGGATAATATTTCTGCGTGAAATAAAAAATCCCCTGATGGGGGATTTCTAGGTAGAATATTGTTTAACCGCGTTGGGGAGGCAGATACATGCTAAATCAACAAAGCGCCAGTAAATACAAGGTCAGGATTTGTCCCACAGACTGAAGTCCCAATCTTGAAGGGACAATCTCAACTCAGAACGGGAACGCAGGTTGAATTTGATCAGCACATTCCGCAAATGAGTCTTGACGGTCTCGGGCGAGATACTCAGGATGACTCCAATCTGTTTGTTGGTGTAAGCCAAACACACCAGCGCGGCGATGTCGCGTTCACGTGGGGAGAGGGTTTCCCATCTTTTCCAAAGTTCATCGGAGGAATAATATTGTGTGAGGCCAGCGGCCAGCAGGTCTTGGATCAACTCATCTTCAGGGCGCCCGTCGTGTTGGGAGAGGGTGGTCAGGGTCACTTGCATGGACTCACTGAGTTCATATTTCCGAGGGGCGGATATGGGACGCAAGCCTATCACGGACAGGAGCTTGCGCCAGATAGACATGGAGGGGATTGTAATAGAACAAGTGTTCTAATGTCAATGAAGGAAAAGAATTTCCTTTGGTGTCGGCTGGAATTACAGTTGGAAAAACAAATTTGACTTGACACTCCTCCTGCTAGATGTCATAAAATCAACCCAACCTCTTCTTCAGTCTTTGCCAAATTTTTTCTTTAGGTTCATTTACCCTCGATATATCGTATGATGTCTTGATGCCATCGTAGTACCTCTCCCTTGCCCGATGATCACGAGTTCTTATAAATTGAATCTCCTCCCCAGACATCGGTGGAGCCCATATGACCTTGTTGCGCCTAATCCAATAATGAGATTGGCATTCAAAACTCCAGTTGCCAATTGACGGGTAAAGCGAAATAGACTGCCCATCGAAGACCAGCTCCCAGTCTGTAGGAGAGAGCGGAGTTACAACTTCTTTTCCACATCCGCAGCAACATTTATGAATCGAGGTTCGAAAGTTAATGGAGATGTAAATCACCCCATCCTTCAACTCTTCTGGAATATATTCGATGAATTCACACTTAAGACTTGTTATACGTTTCATGTTTGGTCTTCGTTAAGAAGCATATTGCCGTCGATGGTAAATGTAGTGTAGTGCTCGTTTTCGGAGTCTCGATAAAAACCAAACAGTTTTTTCCACTTTATGACAGCAAGAGTCGCATTGAGCGCATTGAGGTCCGCAATCTGGATATTACGAGAGTATTCGTTTTCATTGCCATCCGAGAACGATATTCGATTTTTATTTCTCAGGTAGTCACGGTTTGCCGCCGTGCTGGTCGTAACTCTTAGAATACCCTGTAATGCTCCGTCAACATGAATCACGCCCATTCCAACATCAACAAAAGGGACGCCGTATTTTTCCAGCGTCTCAATGATCAACCTTTTTAGCTCCCCTTTATCCAGACAAAGGAATACAAAATTCATGTCTCGCAATTGTTCAACATTCGACGTGTTGATATAGCAATCATGTGCAATGATATTCCGCCGCATTTTGGAATATTGTTCTTTGAAATAAATCACTTTTTTAGGCTGGCGTTTCAACTCTTCTCCAGATGGAGCACCAGGTGAGCGAAAGGCATTGTGTTGAGAAAATGTGTCTCCGTCGAAAAGGTGAATTTCCTTAACCGGAGTCTTTGCGACCAGGTCCAGCACATAAGACCCTGTGCCACCCAACCCCACGATACCAACTTTCCCAATCTCCAGTTTACTGGAGACCAAACCAATCTCAGCCCTACTTGAGGCCGTATCAATATAGTTGAACACCGATTCTCCTTCTTCGGATTCAATGACTGCGAAGGTCTTTGCTGTCACATCGGGATTGATTGCCTGAGCTTGACTAGAGATGATATTAGCGTACATCGTCATCTTCTCGTAGTAGTTACCGTAAGTTCCCCCAACTGGCTTGCACGAGAACGAATGATGGATTATGAGATCTTTGACAAGTTCCTTTTGCGTACTTTCGTTCGCAATCTTGGTCATCTTTGACCCATCCTTGTTACAAGGATGATCTCCCGTAAAATGAGCAACATGAGTTTCAGGCTTGATCGTCACATTATCGGCCAAACTCAACTCCGAAACAAGAACTCCGAACTTGACCTTCTTGTCGGAGTTCACATAAGGAACGTGCTTGATCAGCAGGTAATTGGACCACACCTCAACTTCATAACCCTCGTCTCGCAACCGTTTCAAATCAGGGCTACGATCTATCAGTTGGTGTGACATTGAAAATCATTCCGTCCTTGATTTTGACAGTCTCGCCTGCAACCAAACTGCCTTCCTTGTTACCCTCGCCCTTTCGATACGTGATAGTGAAAAGGACGTTTTCACCTGTTGGGGGATTGTCAAAAGCAAGGGCGACAACTTCATCAAATGTTAGTTCCTTTGTTGTGACTGTCTTCTCTCGACCATTCACAATTATTTTAAATTCCTTGTCATGGTCATGTCCTTCGTGCTTGTTTTCCTGTGTGTTAATCATTTGCGTTCTCCTATAGATGTTAGTTTTATTTCCTTGGATGAGGCGACCATACCTTGTTAATTTTCGTGTCCAACTTTAGACGAAAATTCCAATTGTGGCCTTCAGTGGGGTACCTATTGTTTCTTATTTGTCATAGCATCATTCCTTTACAGCTACAGTATTCAACTGCCCACTGAATCTAGCATGTTTTTCCTTAAAATGCAAGCCCCAGTATTCAATTGCACAATCTAATTGACTAAATTGGCTATTTTAAGTAGAATAAGAGTGTATTTCACATCCAAAGGAGGAAGATATGAACGCCATAGAACTGGGGCGTCAGGTTCAGGCAAAGCGTAGAGAGAAAGAGCTGAGCCAAACCGAACTGGGGGATTTGGTTGGGATTTCACGCAATTACGTTTCAATGATAGAGCGGGGTGAAGCGGAAAATATCTCAATGAAAATTGTGAATCAACTGGCAATCGTTCTTGGAACCTCGCCATCGGAATTAACTGGCGAATCTATATTGGTTATGATTCCCCCATCCCTACGTGAGTTTGCACTCGAAAAGAATCTTTCCTATGAAGTAATTGATAAACTCGCGAGAATCCCAAGACGAGGCAAAGAACCGAAGACAGCAAAAGAATGGAATGAATTATTTGACTCGATCAGTAAATTTCTAGACTCTGGAGTCTCTTAATGAGTTTTGTTTCGCCTGGGCGGTTATATGTTGAGAAGCAAAAAGCGATTACAGACTTTGAGCACGTTCTTGCCTATGCCGAATTTTTGCGAAATGAATCTGGATTAAATGGTATCCTACCTGTTGATCTAGGTAAGATTTTCGAGCATTTTCAAATACCCGAGCCTAAATCGATTCCCTTACCTCAGCAACAAGGTTTGCTCCTAGATGCAGAGCGCGGGATCATAGTGATAAACTCCAGCGATCCAGAAAAGCGACAAAAATTCACCAAGGCACATGAGCTGGTGGAAATGTTATTTACAGAGCTACCACAGGGAAAAGATTTGGGGGGAGGTTGGGAACTAAAACGCCCTGGCGGTTTCAAAGAGAGCACCAAGGAGTTTTTGTGTAACTGGACTGCGGCAAATTTATTGATGCCTACGTCTTTTGTTCAAAACGAGATTAAAAAACTTGGAGCAAACTTCGATTGTGCAAGGACAATCGCAGACGCATGTGAAGTGTCCCTTTCAGCTGCTCTTGTTCAAGTGGCTAGAATCAGCAACGAGGGACACTTCGTTATTCTCTGGCGCATGAAAAACAAACCCGCCGAGTTAAAAAACAATTCTGATGCATCTCAATTGACTATGTTTGAAATCAAAAATACTACACCAGCCAAGAAGCTACGAGTAGAATGGCGTTTGGGCGGAAACAACTTACTATATATCCCAAAAGACAAATCCATAGAAAACACATCTTTAATCCACCAGGCTTGGGAAACAAACACTTTCATAGCTGGCAAAGTCCAAATCGCTTTTGATAATCGAAAATTAACTTGGTACTCAAGTGAGAATATGCCATTTACTATTAATGATGAGAGATATGTAATTTCCCTCATGCGAAAAACCGGATAATTTTTTTCAACTCATAACAAGAGGTACTAATGAAGCGTGATCCAGATCTTATTCGAAAAATCCTCCTTACACTTGAAAGTAACCAAAAACCTGAAGAGGTTGTGACTGCCAAGAAGCTTAAGCTGGAGAATTGGGGAGAAGATGAAATAAACTATAATTTATTATTGTTGCTTGAAGCAGGATATATCAAGGGTAAAGACTCCTCGTCAGACAACAGGACTATAGTTTTCGTAACCAGGCTTACTTGGTTAGGTCATGAATTTCTGGATGCTGCTCGTGATGATGGGCGCTGGGAGAAAGCCAAATCTGCAATATCTAAAGTTGGTGGATGGTCCTTTGAAGTCGTCAAGCATATTCTTGTTGAATTAGCAAAAGACGCGCTTAAATCGTCGTTAGGCTTACAGTGAACGTAAAAGGTGAGAGATTATATGGCGGTCAAAAAATTCGAAACAGCATTTGCAACTTATACAACTCAGGAAGTTATTGGAGAAGGTGGCTCAGGCGTAGTTTACAAAGCATTTGACGAAAATAATAATATCGTTGCTATTAAGTGTCTTGACTTAAAAAAATCGACAAAAGAAAAACAAAAACGATTTAAAAATGAAATTAATTTTTGTATTCGCAATACCCACAAAAACATTGTTACCATCTCGGAGTATGGAGTGTGCGCCCAGGGAAAAGAAAATACAATGTTCTATGTGATGCCATATTATTCGTCAACGCTAAGAAAACTGATGGACGAGAAGATCAAGGCGAACAAGGTATTAGTATATTTTTCGCAAATACTAGACGGATTAGAGGCTGCTCATCTAAAGTCGGTCTGGCACAGGGATATAAAACCGGAAAATATTCTCTACGATCTCAAACAAGACACCTTAGTTGTTGCCGATTTTGGAATTGCGCATTTTGAAGAGGAATTTCTGAAAACCTCAGTCGAAACAAAAAAGGATTCTAGGTTGGCAAACTTCCGATACGCTGCGCCTGAACAACGCGGGGGTGGAGGAAAAGTAGACCAAAGAACTGACCTGTTCTCTTTGGGAATGATCCTCTATGAAATGTATACAGGCTTGCTATTACAAGGTACTGGACACAAGAAAGTTGCCGAAATCACTCCGGATTATAAGTATGTAGACAACCTTATCGAAGAATTAACGCGCCAATCACAAGCAGACCGCCCTCAATCCATAGATGAGGTGAAAAAGAAATTAATTGGATATAAAAATGATTTTATTTCCCGCCAACGCCTTGATGAATTATCTAATACAGTAGTGCCAGACACAGAAACCAATGATCCTCTGGTGATAAGCCCCATTGGAATTCTTGAAGCAGATTATAAAGATAGCAAAATGGTCTTCACACTTAGTCAAAATACAACCCGTAATTGGGAAACAGCCTTTAGAGAAATTGGAAACTTTACATTTATCCCAGGAGAAGTTGAGCCGAGGCTCGTAAATTTTTCAAGAAATACCGCTATCATTACCATACCTTCTTATCGCAGTCCCGATCAACAGTTCGTTGATTTAGTCAAAGACTATGTATCTAAAGCAAATTCACTGTATGCTGAACGGGTGCGCACAGAACATCAAGCACGATTGCAACAAGAAAAAGAACAGTTGAGATTGAAAGTTGAAGAAGAAAAGAAGCGTCAGGAATTTCGCAATAAATTAAAACTTTAGATAGGTGCTGCGCCACTATGAACCCAATAGTTGAGGGGTATGACATTCGTCTGTCGACAAAACCTCACTGCTCGTCTATACTTAACGAACAAGCCCCGTAGGACTGCAATCCCACGAGGCTTTGACATGAACTACGCGATTTCGGCGCGTAGCGGATAGGGTGATGATAGCATAATCCTACCGCCTGCGCAAATTGCGTGGGCGGTTGTTATAAATACATTTGGCAAATGCTGGCAAAGGGATTTGTGGCAAAACTATACCCAGAACGCTTACCAGAAAGTATTCTGAGCGACCCAAAACGAAACGCGGAGAAGAAGGTCTTTGAATCGCTTTCGGGATTAGAGTCTTCGTTTGTCGTTTTTTACAGCGTTGCTTGGCAATCACGAAAAGATGGTTACGCTCGTGATGGGGAAGCAGACTTTGTCATTACCCATCCAGATTACGGCGTATTGGTCTTGGAAGTGAAGGGTGGTGGTGTCGCGTATGATGCGACTACTGGACAATGGACAACTACAGACAGATACGGCGAATCCTTTGTCATTGATCCTGTTGAGCAAGCGCGAAAGAGCCATTACACCTTGTTAGATAAATTCAAAGATTTACCAGAGTGGGACAGCAGCCGCTTCTTGACGATTGGGCACGCAGTTTGTTTCCCAGATGTGGTAATTGGTAACAAGCCTTTGAGAATAGATCTGCCGCGTGAGATTGTTGTTGACCATGATGATTTACAAAAGATTGATGAAACCATACAGCGTGTCTTCGAGCAATGGGCGGATAAAAATAAGCGAGCGCCTTTGGGTAGGGATCGTCTGGCAATTGTCGAGTCTTTGTTAGCACGGTCATTCAAGATGACCACTCCTCTGGGTGTGGAGTTGGATAGGGAAGATAAAAAACTGATTGATCTGACTGAAAGGCAATTCATATTGCTGAACTTTCTTGCTTCGCGTCGCAGGGCTTTAATCGCTGGGTGTGCGGGTTCGGGAAAAACCATGCTGGCTGTCGAAAAGGCGCGCCAACTTCACGAACAAGGATTCAATGTCCTTCTTACCTGTTTTAATGCAGCGCTAGCAGATGACCTGGCTCAGAGATTGCCAGAAATAAGCGTTTTACACTTTCATGGATTGTGCAAGGAATTGGCAGGGCAAGCAGGCTTCACCATTCAATCTGCAAAAAGCGAACAGGAGTATAACGAGGTAGTGCTTCCTGATATGCTGATGAAAGCCGTGGACGAGACGGGACCGATGTTCGATGCCATTATTGTGGATGAAGGTCAGGACTTCAAGGAAACTTACTGGATTGCGCTTGCCAGCCTATTGAAAGAGAAGGAAGGCATTTTCTATGTTTTCTATGATGACAATCAAAATCTATACGGCGGCACTTCATCATTGAAAGGTATTGTTGACGAAGAGCCGTTTTTACTGCCTGAGAATTGCCGAAATACAAAATCAATCCATAAAGTGGTAAATGCTTTTTACAGTGGTCATTCCCGAATTACTTGTAATGGTCCCGAAGGCAGGACGCCTGAATTACATACTTATCGAGACTCGGCAGAAATGGTCAAGGGCATACAGAGTGTTCTGAATAAACTGATCAATGAAGAACACGTGCCAATAGAGGATGTTGTGATTTTGACTCCGCATGCACAAGAGCGAAGTATGCTGAAAGCAGGATCAAAACTCGGCAATTTTAGCCTGACCTCCAACCCACCCCAGCGCAGGAATGAAATTCAAGCAACAACCATCCACCGTTTCAAAGGCTTGGAGCGCAAGGTGGTTATTCTCGCGGAAATAGACAGCAAATTCATGTACAATCCAGAGATACTAATGTATGTGGGAAGCTCACGTGCCCGAACGCATTTATTGTTTTTCGTAGATCAGAACGCGCCAGCAGAAATAAAATCTCAGATCGAATCGGCTTGCAAGCCAACCCGATAGACTCAGGAAGCAGACTTATGAAGTATCGAGACTTAATCCAGTTCGAACCTGTTGTTGATGTGATCCAACTCCGCCAGGCGGATGAAAAGAAACGCGCCGAGAAGTTGGTTTCAACCTATGTGATCTCTGACCGCATGACGGATGTTATTCTGCACCGCATTCTGCCCAGCCTGAGTATTAGCGGCGAAAAACCAGGTGATGGGTTATTCATTGTCGGTAACTATGGGACGGGTAAATCGCATTTGATGTCCATTGTGACGGCGATTGCTGAGCACAAGGATTTGCTAAAGCATGTGACTCATTCAGCGGTGGCAGAAGGTTTGAAGCCGATTGCAGGAAAATATAAAGTAGTGCGTCAGGAAACAGGGGCGACGGAAAAGAACCTAAGGGATATTGTTCTTGAAGACTTGGAGAAACACCTGAAAGAAATGGGCGTGAAATATCACTTCCCATCCATGAAAGAGGCTGCAAGTAATAAAGATTTAATTGTTGAAATGATGGGAATATTCCAGAAGATTTATCCTGGCTACGGTTTACTGGTCGCAATGGATGAATTACTGGATTATCTGCGTGGAAGGAAAGATACTGAGTTAGCCCTGGATTTGAATTTCTTGCGGGAAATTGGCGAGGCTTGCGAGATCACTCCGTTTCGATTTATAGCGGGTATTCAAGAATCTTTGTTCGAAAGCCCGCGTTTTCAATTTGCTGCGGACTCGATTCGGCGCGTGAAGGCACGCTTCGAGCAGGTGCGTATTGTTCGCGAGGACATGGCGTATGTGGTTTCTCGAAGGCTGCTCGGTAAGAACGACCAGCAACGAAAACAGATTCGTAAACATCTGGAGAAATTCACCAAGTTATATGCAGAGATGGCGGAACACATTGACGAATATGTGGAACTATTTCCCATTCACCCCGCTTATCTAGAAGTGTTTGAACAGGTGACAGTTGTAGAAAAGCGCGCTTTGTTAAAAGCGATAAGCAAGCAGATGGAGAACCTTCTCGATCAGGATGTGCCTTCCAATGAAACAGGGTTATTCTCATTTGACTCATATTGGGCGATATTAAACGATGATCCATCATATCGATCCGTACCAGAAATTCGAGACGTGCAGGATAAGGCACGGGTTCTTTCAGAACGTGTTCGGACTGCACCGAATGTCAAAGATTACCGACCAGCCGCAAATAAGATCATCGCTGCGCTCGCAGTTCACCGTTTGACATTGAATGATATATACGCGCCCGTTGGTTTGACACCTGCTGAATTGCGTGATCGCTTATGTATCTACCTGCCCATCCCCGAAGCGGATGCTGACTTTCTTCTAACATCGGTTGAAGCTGTATTGCAGGAAGTCTCCCGCGCAGTGAATGGCCAGTTCATCTCGCATAACACCGAGAACGATCAATATTATCTTGACCTGAAAAAAGATATTGACTTCGATGCGTTGATTGATCAGCGTGCTTCATCATTGGATGATACGCAATTAGATCGATATTTCTTCGATATGCTGGCACGCGGATTGGAATTGACAGACAGCGCTTATGTACCAGGCTTCCGTATTTGGGAACGCGAGATGGCGTGGACTGGGCAAGGTATGACGCGCAAAGGATATGTTTTCCTGGGCGCGCCGAATGAGCGTTCGACTGCCCAGCCAGAGCGTGATTACTATTTGCATTTCCTTGCTCCTTTCACCCCGCTTAAAGGCAAGTTGAGCGTTAAGCCTGATGAAGTTTATTTCTCCATTGGGCAGAAGGATGAAGAGTTCAACCAAACCTTGCAGCGTTACGCTGGCGCTCGTGAGATGAGCACTATTTCTTCGGGAAACAACAAAGAACAATACGACCGCAAAGCAGATATTCTTGGCAGAAAATTAAATACCTGGTTGCGAGAGAATATGACGCGGGCAATTGTCATTCGCCATAAAGGTGTGGAAATGACAGTGCCAGAAGCGCTGTCAAAACATCGTTTATCCATTCGCGATCTTTCTTTGCGTGAACAGGTGATGAAACTGGCTTCGGCATTTTTAAGTGAACAGTTTGAGGCGAAATATCCACGTTATCCAAAATTCAGCGGCGTGGACTTTACCTTTGAGACTTTAACTCAAGCCGCGGATGCAACCTTGCGCGCTATTGCGGGTAGTTCCGCTACCAAGCCTGCGCAGGTGGTGTTGGAAGGTTTGAATTTGGCGCACATGGAAAACAGCGAGTTGACATTCACAACTGAAGACAGCCCTTACGCAAAGCATGCGTTGAAATCACTTTTTGCATTGGCAGAAGGCAAGGTGTTGAATCGTAAAGAGTTGATCGGCGGACCGAACAACGCAGAGGCGGATATCAAGTTTGGCTTGGAACCTGAGTGGATGATGGTGGTTTTACTCTCGTTGGTCAGACAAGGCGAGATCACGCTGAACCTGCCTGGGATTCGAATTGATTCGACCAATCTCGATGAAGCGGCACGCATGGGCGTGGAAACTCTGATGAAGTTCACCGCCATCAGCCGCCCGAAGCCCATCCCTGAACAATCTTTACGAGTTCTATTCGCCAGCCTTGACCTGCCCGAAGACTTGGTCACGAATCCTAAAAAACTGGAACTGGCTCCGATACAACTGGAAGCGTCTGTCAAAACTGAATTGAATTTCGTTGTGCGCTTGCTGGAAAATTTACGCGAAGGACCGCGTTACTGGCGCGAGTCGCTTTATTCGGCGGCTGTACTGCAAGACATGCGAAATGAATTGACCGAGTACAAGAACTTTTTGACATCGCTGCAGGCGCTCAACAGCCCAGGCAAGTTACGTAACTTTTCGGCGGGACAGGGCGAGGTGCGCCAGGTCATGCGCACGCGAAAAGTAGTGGCGGATATCAAAGGACTGTACGAATTGATCCAGGCGGTTCAGCCGCAACTGGATTACATCTATCAAGTAGAAGTGAATTTGCCAGTGGATGATGCCTGGCAGAAGGCTTCTGAAAAAGTGCGCGCTGAACACTTGAAATTATTAGCCAACCCAGCCGAGCGGACAAAGCCTGCTACGATCTCACGCCTGAAAGGCGGACTCTCCAATTTGCAGGATGCGTACTCGAAGCGCTACATGGAATTACATGCACTCGCGCGTTTGGACTCGTCGCTCGACGCGCAGAAAAAGCGTCTGGTGGCAGACCCGCATTGGGTCCAGTTGCGAGCGCTGAGCGGACTCGACTTTTTGCAGGGAAATGAACTTCGCAAATTGGAATCCCAATTGGGCGAAGTCCGCTCCTGTCCGAATCTCAGCGCAAAGGATCTGCAATTTACAACCATCTGTCCTGCCTGTGGATATTCGCCGCGCTCACAAGGCGTTGAGAGATCAGCAGGGGCGCAGTTGCGGGAATTGACCGAAGGCTTGGACGCCCTGCATACACAATGGATCAACGCATTGGTCGCCAGTTTGAAGAGCGAGAGTTCACAAAAGAATCTGGCATTGTTGGGAACGAAGGAACGCGAACAGGTGACCGAGTTCCTCAAAAAGGGACAATTGCCCGAAAAGATCACCGAACGTTTTATCTCTGCGTTGCGGGATACCCTGCAAGGATTGGAGATCGTTGCATTCGAAGGCAGTGACTTTTTATTGGCACTCACCCGACCTGGAATGCCCTGCACGCCCGAAGAATTCAGCGCCCGTTATCAAAAATTCCTTGCCGAGCACATGCAGGGGAAAGACTCATCCAAAGTGCGAATCCGCGTAGATTGGTAAACAAACATGCCCAGAAAAAAGCAGACTGACAGCGCACAACCCGAATTGATCGCGGAAGAAGCCGCGGAGTATATCGTCTCGCCTGATGAAGAAGCGCTGCGCGAAGAATATCGCAGGCGGCTAGCGGAGATGTTGAAAGACCCCGAGTTCCGTAAGATCGAAGGGTTTCCGATCGGTGAAGACGAAGCGATTCTCGCGCTTTCTGACCCGCCTTACTATACGGCTTGCCCCAATCCGTTCTTGAATGAGATCGTGGAAAAGTGGCGCAGTGAACGTGCGGCATTGCGTGATGAATTAGGTTTGCCCAGTGATGAACCTGTGGGAAGCAAATATATCGTTCGCGAAAATATGCCCACCAAGAATTATCACCGCGAGCCTTTTGCGGCGGATGTTTCAGAAGGCAAGAACGACCCGATCTATAACGCGCACTCGTATCACACCAAAGTGCCACATAAAGCCATTATGCGATATATCTTGCATTACACCGACCCTGGCGATGTTGTGCTGGATGGTTTTTGCGGTACTGGCATGACAGGCGTTGCTGCACAATTGTCAGGCGATAAAAAAACGGTTGAGAGTCTTGGCTATTCTGTCAAAGATGGGTTGGTGTACGAGGAGAACAATAAATTAATATCTCCCCTTGGAGCACGTAAAGCAGTTCTTGTTGACCTTTCACCTGCTGCCACGCATATTGCCTATAACTATAATACTCCTGTTGATGCGCGCACCTTTGAGCGCGAGGCTAAACGGATTCTCAAAGAGGTAGAGCAAGAATGCGGATGGATGTATGAAACATTTCATACAGACGGCAAAACAAAAGGGCGAATCAATCACATCATCTGGTCAGATGTATATCTCTGTCCAAATTGTGGTAAGGACATGATTTTTTGGGATGTTGCTGTAGATCAAGAAAGGGGTGAAATAAGAGATACTTGGAATTGTCCTCATTGTGGGACTTTTCTTGCTAAGAGTCCAGCGAAAGATAGCGGCACACAAAAAGCAGAGCGTTCTTGGGAAACAATATTTGATCGTGCCTTGGGTACAACTATACGTCGTGCAAAGCAAACGCCCGTCATTATTAACTACTCGATAGGTAAAAAAAGATTTGAAAAACAACCAGATAATAGTGATTACCAATTACTAGAAAAAATCGAGGATGAAGATATTCCCCACCGTTTTCCAATAGATAAATTGCCAGAAGGTTTTAATACTCAACAACCACGAGAGAGCCACGGCGTTACCAACTTTCATCATTTTTTTACTCGCAACAATTTATGGGTCATTGCTGCGCTGTGGGAAAAAATCCACACAGTTAAGGATGTTCGAATTCGGAACTCTCTCTACTTTGTTGTTACAGCCATAATGCCATATGCGTCAAAATTAAGGAGATTTCGTGCTGATAAAAAAGGTGGGGGACCGTTAGCAGGCACTCTTTATATAGCCAGTGTAATAACTCCGCCAAATGTTATGCTTTCTTTTGGAAGAAATGTTGAATTTATTAAGAAGGCTTTTGCTGAAACTCAGAAGTTGACAACAGCAAATGGAATAGGAACGACATCTGCCTCTGCGCTTATTGGTATTAAAGCCGATTCGATTGATTATGTCTTTATTGACCCGCCGTTTGGTAGTAACTTGATGTATTCTGAATTGAATTTTTTGTGGGAACCTTGGTTAGCAATAATAACAAACAATCAATCTGAAGCGATTGTTAACAATGTTCAGCACAAAAATCTTTTCGATTATCAAAACCTAATGAGAGAGTGCTTGAATGAGTTTTTTCGTGTTCTAAAATCAGGGCACTGGATGACAGTGGAGTTTCATAATTCCCAAAATGCCGTTTGGAATGCCATTCAAGAATCCATTATGCAGGCAGGGTTTATGGTTGCTGACGTTCGTACATTAGATAAACAACAAGGTACATTCAAACAGGTCACAACCACAACTGCTGTAAAGCAAGATTTGATTATTTCTGCATATAAACCTACTGCTGAGTTTGAAAAACAATTTATTGCCACCGCAGGCAGTGAGCAAGGCGCTTGGGATTTTATGCGTCAACATTTAGAGCAGTTACCACCACCAACCTTGAAAGATGGCGCTATTCAAATTTCACAAGAAAGATTGCCATATTTACTATATGATCGCATGGTGGCATTTCATATTCAGCGTGGCTCAACAATTCCGCTTTCTTCGCCAGAGTTTTATCAGGGCTTGAGTCAACGTTTTTTGGAACGTGAAGGCATGGTCTTCACATCCGCGCAAGCCGCCGCCTACGATAAATTACGTTTGCAAGCCGAGCGGGTCGAGCAATTGGCATTATTTGTCACGGATGAAAGTTCCGCCCGCCAGTGGTTGCGTCAAGAACTGGAGCGCGAACCGCAAACTTACGGCGATATCCAGCCAAAATTTGTCCAGCAGTTACATCAATCTAAATATGAAGACCTGCCTGAACTCAAAATCATTATGGAACAATCCTTTGTAAAGGATGAAAAAGGACTTTGGTGTGTCCCCGATCCTGACAATGCTGCACATTTGGAACAATTAAGACTGACCGCGCTCTTGAAGGAATTCAACGAATATCTCAAAGGCAAAGGACGTTTGAAAGTCTTCCGCAGTGAAGCCATCCGCGCGGGGTTTGGTCACGCCTGGCGCGAGCGCGATTACGATGTGATCGTTGAGATCGCCGAACGCATACCCGAATCCGTGCTGCAGGAAGATCAGCAGTTGCTCATGTATTACCACAATGCAAGTCTGCGTCAGTCCAGCCAACCGAAGCAAGAAAAACTACTCTAGTCATTAGGGCGGAAAATCATGTCACGAACACTCAAACAATGGGAAGCATATCTAGTCGGGGCAATGCCGCGCGTTCAGTTGTTGAGTGAACTTGGGCTCAACTATGAAGATATGCTTGAGATCGCAAATCTCATCAAAGCGGAGAATGCTAGGCACAAGAACGTCCGCCAAACAACCAGAGTCTTGGTTGACGACTTCCCTTGCACGTTTGTCGCATTCCTTGCTGTATTCGCCGCGCAAAATACCGAGCGTGAATTTTGGGACGCAGTTGCTAGACAATTAGATGTCAGCGGCGGCGATCTGAATAATGCGAATTGGCGAAAACCTTTTATTGAAATTTTGAAAAAAAATAATAAGCCAACTTTTGAAAATGTCGGGCATTTATATGTTGGCAACATGCGCATTCATGGCGGAATCCCTTCCTATTCGTTGAGGGACTTTTTTGCGAACATGCTCATGCCTGCAATCGAGAAGCCTGAATATATTGAATTGAAGGGCAAAGAGTTATTGGATGCGCTCTTTTTGCGCTCTGTCGTTCAACTATTTACAGATTCCACTGTCCGTAATTTCTTCGAATTCAGTGGTGATATTGGTTTGGAATTTCTCGAGTCCAGCCGCCGCGTGGCGCGTGAATACATCTCCAAACGCCAAATCCCTTCCGACCATACTCTCCCTGCTTACGTTGTTCAAAAACTAATTTCCTTTTTGGAATATCACGAAGATGAAAAACACGGTCTCAGACGTCCGCGTGTTCAATTCGACGCGGATGAAGGTTTGGTATTGGAACTGCCAGAACAAACATTAAGCGGAACGAATGTGCGCGGCTATGAAGTCCGCTGGCAGGTTTATCAAGGCAAGAATATTCTCAGTGAAGAAAAGGTGCGCATTGCCTCTCGCGGTCGCGCCACATATACCCGAGAGACGCGCACGATCCTTGGTTTTGTGCTTGATCCATTTCAAGTTTCTTTCAGTGTTGCGACAGAAAGCGGAGAGTTTCATCAACTCCGCGAGTGGACATTTGATGTTCGCTCTCATGATGTGCCCGATCTGCTCGTCTTCCGAAAAGAGGATGGCAGCCTCTTACGGTGGTCACAGGCGCTCCCTGCCCAGGACCTTATCCTTGTTTACCCAAGTGACATAAAACTGCAATTTGAAGGAAGCGCTCACCTAAGTCATGAATTAAATTTACAGGCAACTGGCTGGCAGCAATGGAAGGCAGAATTATGGTCATTGCAAAATGCCTGGTCGCTGATTTTTTTCAAAGGCGATGAAAAAACTGCTGAAATCCAAATCCAAAAACAATTGGAACTTCCCCGATTGATCGGCGAGATTTTCACTCCTAATCTTGATCCCAAACCCTTGTATGTTGGCGCGTCTCCGATCTTGAGAATTCCACTGCGTTCTGGGGTCACTGCAGATGACGAACTCAAACATTGGCAGGTGGAGATCAACTCAACCTGGGAGGCAGTGCCGTCCTTGCGTCAGGTTTTCAAGTTGAGCGAAAAGCCTGAATCAATAACAGCAGATGAAGCAGCAATTCAATTCGATCTCGGCGCCGTGTTGAGTGCTGAGCCAAAAGGAACTTATGCTCTGCGCGTGCGCGGTCCACTAGATACGGATGTCGAGTTTCCCTTCCGCGTTTGGCATTCATTACACATCGAAAATCTGCCCGAATTCATATTGCCATCTGAAAATCAAAGTATCACTTTTCACATCACGCTCCCCGTCTCTGCCAAATTAGAAGTTCTGGCTGGGTCAGAAGGAATTAGTCTGACAGGCGAACATGGGCGATATGCTGTTGAATTGGATGAAACCGCTTCACGCGTGGATTTGAACCTGATCTGGTCCCAAGAAGATTCTCCCATTCATGTGCCTTTTTCCCTGCCAATCCCACGCCTCGAATGGCGTTTTTCTATGGGAGAAGACTCCAAACTCGAATGGTCCAGCCGTCCAATCCGCAAGACGCTTGACGCATTTACACAGGCAACTCAAATCCCAACCTTGCATGTTCGCCTGCCAGGAATTGAAAAAATCGCCAACCAAATTTTCCTGCGCTTGGTAGACCCAGAAGACCCAGGAAAGATCAGTCAGCGATTTTTACCCGAACAAAGCGCTTTGGGCAACGATTACATCCGCTTTTCGTTAAATGCAGGCGAGACTCTTAAACATTTTGCCGATGTTTCAATATTTGAATTTAAACTGATTGCACCGTTTGGTGAAGAACATTCTGAATCGGTAACATTGTTATCCCTCACACGCGACATGAATGTATCCAATGTTCATATCACTGAAGATAGTCAATTTCTGATTTGGGATGAGCCTTCACCCTTACGAAATCGACGCGTATTCATCCGCTCCATGTGGAAAGGTTGGGCAGATTCCTGGAATATCAAAATCCCTGATGACGTACGAGGAAGATTTGATTTACTTACTGCTGGCTATGGTCTTCCTCCATCCTGGTATGAAGTACATTTTTATGTGGCCCGTTCCTGGGAAAGCGATATAACGTCTGCCCCCGATCATTCCACTTATACAGTGAAAACAATCGCTCCCGATGGGCAACTTGCCTGGCTTGATGAGCAAATCCATAAGACCCCTGAAAAATCATTTTTGAACCACTTTGAACGCGCCTGCCTATACTCCACATTGGAAAATACAAATAAGCGCGATAGCGAGATTCAAGGTTGCTACAACCATCTTGATCAAGCAAAACCAAAGGATTTGCTGGCATTCCATGAATGGCTTAAGAACTATGACCCGAATACCAAGCGTGCAGTCCGCATGAAAATGTACAACCCCGAACATCTTCAACACTTATTTGCGAGCCATAAGTCTGACAATGAATTTCGACAGAAATATCTAAGGTATGTCCTAGAAACAAACATCCGACCTGAAAGTGCGTTTTTGTTGATTGAACATGAGAATGAGCCGCCAATTATTTTTCATGCTTTACGCGAACTGATTAAACGGAGGGATGACCGTTTGCTAGGCATTATCGCCCTGATGTTGGAGGACGGGCGATTGTCTAATGCCGATGCCCTAGAATTGCTAAGAATGGAAGAAGAGCATTTTCTCTCAGAATTGGGCTCCAGCCAACCCACCAAAACCAACCTACGATTGTTATCAGGTTTACTGAATGATAAAGGCATATTACTGTCAATGCTTTCCAACGATAAAATTATTAGCTTGATCAATGTTGAACAGGACTCGCAGACGGTCAATAAATATCTTGGTATTCTGATTACTCGTGAAGAAAAACGCGGTTTGGAATTTGTCATGGATCGTTTTCAAAAAGGGCTTATGCTTGGCGAAGACGTTACCGAGTTATTAAGTAAAAATGTGAAGTTTTCTTTGCAAATATTATCGAACTTGCCGCAAACCCATGCACATTCCGTTCAAATATCTGAACTGATGCAAAAATATCCGCTCGAAACAGGCAATGCCGCAGTAGGCATGTTTGTCCTTACACCTGCGGGTTGGGGCAGGATTGACACAATTGAAGGTCCCGACGGCGTTGAACATCGATTTATCTCAATGGATCAGAAACAAGTCAAGTTTCATGTTACGCTATACCCAGGCACAGAACATGCTCTTCAAGCAGTTCTCGACATAGAGAATGAAAAACTTCAAGTACAAAACATAGAAAAATATACCCAATGTGGAAATTGCGGTTTTTTATCAACTGATCAAAGATACATCCGCAGCCAGCATAGCAGAGAAGCGCACGACAACATACATGTATCTATTAATCTCTCACCTCGCTTATCCATTCGCAAAGAATTACAGTATAGCCAATCACAACCCGAATAGAGGAACTCATGGCAATTCATCCACTAAAAACGACCAATCATATTCGTGATACCTATCTTCGTTACCTAAAAACAATCAAGCCATTTCAGGATGAAGGTTTTCGTAAAGCGTTCGCAGACGCAATAGATGTGCCCAACTTATTGGTTAAAGGTCCGTTGGTTGAGATTGCCCTTCCATACAAAAAGGAAAAAAGCATTGAAGCGTTGGTAAAAGAAGGCATCCTTTCACCAAAATTTGCCGAATTAAATTCACCTGACTTACCTTATGATCGTAAACTATATGCTCATCAAGTTAAGGCAATTGAGAAAGCCGTCAAAGGAAGAAATCTAGTCGTCGCGACGGGTACAGGCTCTGGAAAAACCGAGACTTTCCTAGTTCCCATCTTAAATTACCTGTTCCGAGAAGAAGAAGCGGGAACGCTGAGTCAGCCTGGTGTACGCGCCATGCTGCTCTATCCAATGAACGCGCTGGCGAATGATCAAATGAAACGTTTGCGTCGTCTCTTGGAGAATTATCCCAAAATAACATTTGGTCGTTATATCGGAGAAACAGACACTTCTGGCGATAGGAAAAAAGCCATAAAGTCTTTCAAAGAAATTTACCCGCAAGAAAAAATCTTAGACAATGAGTTGTTTACCCGTAAGGAAATGCAGGAAACACCCCCTCATATAATCTTGACCAACTATGCCATGTTGGAGTATTTGCTTTTACGCCCAGCAGACTCTTCATTGTTTGATGGTTCAACAGGAAAACATTGGCATTTTATTGCCCTCGATGAAGCCCATGTTTACGATGGCGCTAATGCTACTGAAATGGCGATGCTTCTGCGCCGTGTCGTGGATCGCGTTGTTGGCGCTCAATTGGGAAAGTTACAAGTTATTGCCACCAGCGCGACTCTTGGTGGCAGGGGCGATTTTCCAGAAGTTTTGGATTTTGCAAAGAATCTCTTTAATAAAACTTTTGAATGGGAGCAGGATAATGAGGATCGTCAGGATATTATAGAAGCGAATCGTGTTCCAATTGAGGCGCTTGGGGAAATTTGGGGAGCAGGAACGTCAGCTGCTTATCAGGAACTTATTGCATTGATAGATAATCGTCCATTGAAACAAGATGAGGTATTAACTTATCTTTTGAAATTCGATGCGATTTTCCAAAAGCATAAATTACAAGTTCCACTTCAGAATGCAAACAAAGAAGCAAAAAAAGAGCCGGTAGCTGCCATTCAACGTTACTTGTATGAAATATTACGTGGAGATAAGAATGTTCATGCAGTTCTAAATTCCTTGAAAGAGAAAAATGCCCGTCAATTAGACGATCTGGCGAAGGATGTTTTCCCCGATATTCCCGATTCTTCAGAGGCATTGATCAACCTTGTGGCTTTATCCGTCTTTGCACGTGCCGACTCAGAGAGCTTGCCGCTGCTTCCTGCCCGCTATCATGTTTTTGCTCGTGCATTGGAAGGCGCTTTTGTCTGCTTGAATGAGGAAGCGCATAAAAAACTTCCTTTTGACAAACAAGAACGGCTATTCCTGCACAGACAGAAGTATTGTCCTCACTGCAAAAGTCGTGTTTTTGAATTAGCGACCTGCACTCGCTGCGGAACGGCTTATTTGATCGGGGAAGAAAAGACTGGCAGTGAAATGGAAAGCGACAAAGAAGGCTTTGTACCGATCCAGGTTGCAAATTATCTACTGCAAAATAGCGCTATGTACAGTACCGCAGTCGCAAAGAAGACACATTACTATACGGTCATTTCAAAATTTTCTGAAATTGATGAAGACGAATTTATTGCGGATCAAGAATCCACCCCTGATGACTTAATCGAGAATCTACATCCGAACGAATTGCAATTATGCAGTTCCTGCGGACAAGTCCAATCTCAAAGCAAGCGAGTATGTGATTGCAAAGACCCGCTTATTAAAATAAATGAAGTGGAATTGGGTCGCAAGAAAACTTTAAACCGATGCGTCAGTTGCTCTACAAGGTCCAGCGGCGGAGTTGTCTATCGTTTTCTTACAGGGCAGGATGCGCCAGTCAGCGTTCTGGCGGACTCACTATATCAACATGTTCCAGATTCAACAGCAAAGAATCATGATGATCTGCCTGGACACGGTCGCAAGATGTTGAACTTTACGGATAGCCGCCAAAATGCCGCTTTCTTTGCCCCATACATCGAACGCGCCCATGAAAGAAATTTGCGTCGCAGATTAATTATGCTTACATTACAAAAGGACCCAGAAGCAAGCAAGGGGCAACTCCGCTTGCATACAGTTATGGAACGTTTGCGATATCGGATCGATCAGGAAAATGTGTATCCGTCAAACGAACCGTTTAAAGATAAAGAACAGCGGGCAGCAATCTGGGTGATGCAGGAATTCTCTCCTTTGGACCGCCGAATCAGCTTGGAAGGACTTGGCTTGCTACGCTTTGAACCTGATATACCTGAAAACTGGGATGTCCCTGATTTCCTTCAATCTGCTCCGTGGAACTTTAATCGCGAACAAGCGTTTCGCCTGATCGTAAATTTGCTCAACACGCTACGCTTTCAAGGCGCGATCACCTATTTGCTAGACGAAAAAACGGACTTGCTTCATGATGCCAAAGACAAAGGCTCCTTTGCGCCACGCGAAAAGCCGTTTTATGTAAGAGCAGAAGGCAGCGTGGCAAAGAAAGGGATTTTCAGTTGGAAACCTTCGGCGCATGCAAATGCTCGCATTAATTACTTGAAACGAATTCTTGCTGAGAAGAAGTTTCCAGAATTAAACGCTAATGAAGTTGCAAAAAATCTACTCACCAATCTTTGGGAATATCTAAATAATCCATCCAGCCCCTGGCATAGTTGCTTTGAGAGCAAGGACATTTCAGGAGAAGGAATTGCCCAAAGACTTTCTCATAAAGCATGGAAAGTAATTCCAACAGATAGAAATTATTCTGGGTGGATGGCTTGTGATAAATGCCAAAACATTACATTTGGCAATGTCGAAAATGTTTGCGCTACCTATGGTTGCTCAGGACATCTTGGACAATTAACCGAAAAATCTGTTGGATTTAAAGACAATTTGTATCGGGACGAGTATCTTAAAAGCAAGCCTGCTGTATTACTTGCGAACGAGCATACTGCGCAATGGACTTCGCGTGAAGCGGCAAATATTCAAAACCAATTCATTCAAGGTAATGTTAATCTTTTGAGTTGCTCCACAACATTTGAACTAGGTGTGGACGTAGGCGACTTGCAGGCAGTCGTTATGCGTAACATGCCTCCTACGACTGCAAATTACATACAGCGAGCTGGGCGAGCTGGGCGTCGTACAGATTCTGCCGCATATGTATTAACTTTTGCTCAAAGGCGTTCCCACGATCTAAATTATTTTGCCCAGCCAGAAAGCATGGTCTCAGGAAAGATTAAACCCCCAATCGCCGTTCTTTCAAACGGAAAAATTGTTCGCAGGCATCTTCATTCGATCGTTTTTTCCGCGTTCTTCCGTTGGGTACTTGAAAAGTATGGAAGAAAATTCGAAAACGTTGGAGAGTTCCTGCTGGACGAAAATGGAGAGAAAGGGATTGACCTGCTTAATAAATTCCTGGCTCAAAAACCTCAAGAGCTTCAAGCGGCTCATGTTCGAGTTATTCCAGATGGATTACTAGCTCAACTTGGTGTAAGAGACTGGACTTGGATCACCGAATTAACAGATCCAACTGGTCCTAAACCAAAATCTCTTGATTTGGCAATTGAGGATTTTCTAAGTGAAGTTAATGACTTAAATAAATTAAGCGAAGAAGCTCGGGCAAAAACGGATAGGAAAGGATTGCTGGAGGCTGTCAGGCTGCTTGATATTATCAAACAGATCAAGGAAAGAAAATTATTGGGCTTTTTGGGAGCAAGAAATGTTCTGCCTAAGTACGGTTTCCCCACTGATGTTGTTGAATTGAAAACAAATCATCTAACGACTAAAGAAGCCTCAAAAGTTCAATTAGAACGTGACTTAAGAATGGCAATATCTGAGTTCGCCCCAGGCAGTGAAGTCGTTGCAGCAAAAAGAATCTGGCGTAGCCGTGGAGTTCGATTGCTTCCTAACAGAGTTTGGGAAGAAATTCATTATGCAGTTTGTAAACAATGCAAACGGTTTCATTGGGGATATGCTGAAACAGCTGTTCCTCCAACTTGCGCATCCTGTGGAGAATCTCTTTCTGGAAACACTGAGTTGAAAGGTAAATTTATTATTCCAGAACAGGGATTTGTCGCAGCAAGTGAAACAGAAACACCTGGGGAAACGGCGCCTCAAAGAACCTACGCTAGCCAGGTTTATTTTACTGAGTATAGATCTTCAAAAGAGGATCAAAACGAAGATAAGGATTTAATCATTGATGAAAAATTAACTTCTTCAAGACTCACTGTTTACACTGGGTATTCCAATCATGGCTGGCTTGCTATGGTTAATGACGGCTTCGGTCGCGGCTTTAAGATTTGCAACTGGTGCGGATGGGCAGAGCCAGTGGAGTTAGCGCCTGGCTTAAAAGGCACGACAAAACACAACAATCCTTTGACAGGAAAACCTTGCAATGGAGGTACTAAGGCATATCATTTGGGTCATAGATTTATGACTGACGTTCTTGAAATTAGCCTTGATGGAAATATTAAATATTCACGCTCATCCATGATGTCTTTAATGTATGCCCTGCTGGATGGAGCAAGCGATGCACTGGGAATTCGTCGAGATGATGTGGATGGAACCCTATTTTACAAAGATTTTCATAAACCACCTCATTTGATTCTTTACGATACAGTCCCTGGAGGCGCTGGTCACGTGGATCGTATCAATAATAAATTATTGCAGGTAACCGAATCAGCGTTGAAAAAAGTTTCCAGTTGCGAATGCGGTGAAGATACAAGTTGTTATAATTGTCTTCGTAATTACAGAAATCAGTTCTACCATGATGACCTTCAACGTGGTATGGCAATTAAATTATTGGAAGAAATGTTAAATAAATAATAATGACCCAATATCTTGTAGGTTTTGACCGATTTATTGCCCTTGATTGGGCGAATTTTGCATTGGAACTATCTTTGCACACAGAGAGTGAGCGTGCAAAGGTTTCCAATCTAAAGAATTGGCTAGGGTTGAAGATTCCAGGCAAGGATGCCCCAAGAAAAACGGCTAATGTCCTTACACGGCTTTGGTTGGAACCCAACACAGAAATTGAATATTTTCGAAATGAAGCTCGAAAGATAAGTCTTGATACAAGAAAAAACGATTACATCCTCTTTCACTGGGGAATGGCTCTACTAGTTTTTCCTTTTTTTAAAGAGACCTGCATCCAAATTGGACGTTTGTCTGCTTTGCAATCCTCCATAAATCGCAAGGCTGTTCATTTGCGTGTTGCCGAAAAATACAGTAACCAAGGCACGATACCAAGATCTGTGGACAGAATATTTCAGACTTTTCTGGACTGGAAATTAATAAAGAAAATATCACAACAAGAATATGTAATTGCTCCATATAGTACAGCGGATACAGAAATTAAGAAATGGTTTTTACAAGCGGTTATATTTAGTACACCAAACAAAAGAATCTTGCTTAATGATTTCTACCGTTTGCCAGAGCTATTTCCATTCGAATTTAATGGAGAAATTCGGCAACTGGTTTTGGAAAATTCGCAAATGAAAATAGAGAGGGATGGGGATAATTCTGAATATATGGTGTGGGTTGCCAATTGAAAAGTAAATTCAAATTGAATACCGATGATCTCACCCACCACGAACTGCGCTATATCTCGGCCCCAAAGAAGTCCACGGCGAGGATTTCACTGGCGAAACTGTCCGCGTGGTGGAGGAGAAGGAAGTCCGCTTGTATGGGGAGTATCGGACGAGACGGTTAGTCCTTGAGGCGTGGAATGGGATGGGTCAAGGATGAAGGCGGAATGATGAAGTATTGTTGTAAAGCGGAGTATCTATGGCAAAAGCAGTAAAGAAACCATTTTTGAAAAAAGCAATAAAGAAAATACTCAGCCCACAAGCGAAAAAGACTGTTGTTAAACTGCCTGAAATTCTATCAATATCCACACGGAAATTGCTTGCGGGTTCCGAAGGTTTCGAAGCAGATTTCAAGCGAGATGCTGAATCTATAAAACAGGACGATTTAGTTGCTTTCGCAAACAGTGGCGGAGGGACAATACTTGCTGGCGTTGACGAAGTTAAAGGGAAAAATGGAATTCAAAAAGGTAAAGTTGTTGGCTGTGATGTGTCTGATCGAGAGCGCAATAAGATCGTCAGTCGTGCAAATGGATGCAGACCAGTTATAGCAGTCAAGGTATCTGTTGAGACACAAGGAAGATACTCGATTTTCCGAATTGATATTCCTAAAGGTGGCTTACATTGCACATCAAACGGCACATACAAAATAAGAAGAGATGGGCAAACTGATATTATTGACCCGTCCGCAATGGCGCATATTATTGTTGAATTGGAACGAAAGAAAATAGTGGAATATCTTCGTTCCGCAGTTCGCCCTGAAATAGAAGTCGTACAATCTGAGGTCGAAGAGAAATACAATGACGCCATTGCTGAGATTGATGAATTACGTTCACAATTAGATGTTATAGATGGCAGGGATGATTATGATGAGCGGTAGTTTATCTATATTGGTGCGCTACATTCTTGATCCCAAAGAAGTCCACGGCGAAGATTTCCCTGGCGAGACCTTCCGCGTGCTGAAGGAGAAGGAAATCAAGCAGTTTAGGCAAGAACAATATTTCAAAGTAGCGGAATCAAAAAGGGACTGCCTCGATTGAGACAGTCCCTTAACGGCATATCGCCTAGAATGGAATCGCATTGAGGTGCGGACAGACTTTATCTGCCAGCGTCTCAACAACCTGCACTAGATCATAGGGCAGGCCTATCGAATGATTTAATATCTCATCCACGCGTGCATCGGGTTGATCCTGGCGGCTCGAGCCGCAAAGCGGACACTGATCCCGAAACGCAGGTCGGATGTAATCATCTTCACACTCACAATCCCAAAAGAGAGATGTGGTGTAGAAGATGTCGCGCCCAATGTTGTGCGCTTCAATCAACGAGCCGTGTTGTACAATCCGCACGGCTACCTTCGCAGGAAGAGTGATTGTGACAGTATCATCGCACATTGCATACCTCCTAAATATTCTTTCCATGCGCAGCAAGTTTCCGGCGCATGGAAGTGATCCAGCCGCGATGTTGCCAATAGTGGCTCACGCCTCCGACTGAACATCGCCATCCTGTCCCGCGGTTACGTGAACTCAGCGAAGCATCGAAATACACTCGTGATCCGCATCGTTTGATAGGACATTTCGCGGGGTGTACTGGATAGAAACCAAATGGCGGACGTTCCGCCCGTTTGCCTCCATCCGCGAGATACTTTCGCACTTCATCCACCGCAGGACAATTGCGACCGAGCGAGCAGGTGCATTCCCCGTTGATTGCGACATGATGATGCCGAGGGCGAACGGGATCGCCCAGGTCCACAATGTAGAAATAGCCGTTCACGAAGACCGACGAATCAGCAACGTGAACGGGCGCGACCAAATGTTGTTTAATTGTTGTTGTCATGTGACATTCCTTGAATAAGAAAATTAGAGTATGACGCCAGGCGTCACACTCGTTTATAGTTTTGGCGGATAGATGTAGATGGGTATTCTCAGTGGCAAGAGATATATTTCTAATAACCGCCGGACATCATCCCACTTCAGACCACCCAAACCACATCCCAATGCAGGAACCGCGATGGATTGAAGTTCCTGCGCGTTGACGTTCTGTCGCAGATCAATCAAGCCGCTCTTGATCCATTCCAATCGGGATGGGTGTTTCCAATGTTCTTTAGTTGGGAACATGATCCAACGATTGTCACCATGCTTGATGACTGTGATTTCGCCAACCTTGATGAGTCCCTTTTCGCAAAGAGATTTGTAGATGCCAGCCGCCGCAGGATCCTTCTTCGCCCAGGCTTTGGCAAGACCTGCGCCTGGCACACCCACTGTGTTGACTGGGATCACAATTGCTTCCGCTGGGTTCATCAGGATGTCGCCATCTGTGTATATGATTGTCATAGAACTATCCTCGGCTAATAACTATTCGACCGCGGGCTGAACGTAGTCGGGTCTTCCTGGGTACCGTTCAAGTCGTGCATGATCGTTTCAAGGATGTCTGCATCGCTCTCGTCGTTTGCACGCGCCCAATCAAAGTATCGCAGGAGCGCGTCAATGTCATACATCCGCCCAAACGTAACAAGGTGATTCAGCATGATGTTGATGGAAACGCCCGAGGATATCGCTACGAATTTTGCGATGGAGTTGACCTTACTGGCGCGGGCTTTGCTGGCTTCTTCTCGCGTTAGGTTGGTTAGGTTGTTGTTGGTTGTCATAAGACTTTCCTCCAAATTAGATTTCCCACCGCGTTGAAGCGATGGCGGCAAACCCGTTCTTTGAACAGACCTCCCGTCATAGCTTCAAAAAAAGAGTGGCGCTTTTGGCGCCACTCTAACTTGCATTTACCTGCGGCGCTTGAGCGCGGTCGGAGCGACCAACGCCTTATCACCAAACAGGTTGAGCTGTATCACAGCCCCAAATTCATACAAGGCTTGCATTTGCTCGATCTTCTCGCCGAGTTCGACGAGTGTTTCTGTTGTCACGGGGATGGGTTGCCAGTGTTCGTCTGGTTCCTCTATGAAGCGCGCGAGCGTCACAGGATCGGACATCATCAATTCGATGGCAGCAAGCGCGTCGCGAACATCGGTGATGCCCTGCGCCGCCAACGAAAGCGACTTCACTTCGAGCACAGGCGCGTTGTCCTGTCTGGCGTCGCCGTGGCGCCGTGGCGACACTTCACCAGAGGGCGTATCCTGCCGAAGCTCTGCTTCCAAAGTTTGAAGATCAACCTCGAGGGCTTTGAACTTCGCCTCGTGATCCCAGGGACGATTCAACTCTTCAATTACGGAAGCGATATTCTTGCCCCAGGCTTCGATGTTCTCTTCGCACTTCCTGGCTTTCTCATCCAGTAGCCTTAACATCGTGTCAAGACTACGAGTGATCCCTACATTGTCGGAGCCACCGATCTCAAATTTCCGCGCGCCAACTTCAAAGTAAGTGAGAGGCGTTTCGTTCAAGTCTGCGCAGGTCGTCCAAAGTGTGTGACCTTTATAGCGACCAATCTCAATCGCTTGCATCATGCTTCTTAAAACTTTCTGCGCGGCTTTCTCCGCCAGCATTTTTATATCGCGACCGGCATCCTCGCGTTTGGTAATGACGCGCATGTCATCACCGCCAAAGACTGCCTTGAGTTCGATTCGGAACTCATCGGTCGTGTTTTCATCACGGATGCGGATCGCTTCTTTCAATTCAATCAGGTATTTCTCATCCGACTCTTTTTGGATTTGACGAAAGCGAACATCCTGACGAAGCGCATGGAGCGAGGAAAGCCACGAGGAACGCAGCGCGTTCAGGCGTGAGTATTCAGCGTCCAACACGATCTTCTGCATGATCTTCGGATTGCCCGAGGCAAGCCCTTTGATTTCAGAGAAGGTCAATACCGTATCGCCAACATCTTCCAGCTCGCGATCCGCCACACTGCCGCGCATGATCTGCGCGATAAAGCCAGCCTTATTCTCCAGCAGTTGCCATGTATAGCCGTCGAAGCTTTTCTCTGTGACATGGACAAATTGAAAGATCTGCGGGAAACGATTCCCTTGCCTCAGCATCCGTCCAAGTTGTTGTTCGAGATCACCCGGACGCCAGGGCGGGGTGATGTGGTGCGTTGCTACACAGCGTTCCTGCACGTTGATCCCGGTGCCCATCTTCTCGTTCGATCCGATCAGAACACGAATTTTCCCATCGTTCACCGCTTTGAATAAAGCGGCGCGTTGCTGGGGATTGCGGGCGTCGTGGATAAAGGCGATCTCTTCCGACGGGATGCCTTGTTTCGCAAGGCGCAGACGGATCTCATTGTAGACATTGGTCGTCAAAGCTTTTTCTTCTTCCGTTTCAACGAAAGATTCTTCGATCTCCACGTCAATCTCGTTTTGTTTCATATAAGTGATACCTCCAAAAAAGAGGACTGGCTGAAAAGCCAGTCCTCTTAACGTTGTTTATTGTTATGGTTTCGACAGGATTTCGACAAGCTCAATCTATCAGCTCAACCCAAGGCTTTTGGAACCCCAAGGTCGCAGAAGATCAACTGCGCTCCTTTCACGGAAGTGGTTGACTTCCACACTTGCGCCACAACCTCGGCGAGTTCATCAATCTTGGGCATCGGCGCGCCCGCGGGTGCGGGTACGACAAGGCTCAAGTCCAGCGCGGCTTTACGTCCATCACTGGTGATGCAGAGCATGTTGTCTATATACGGTTCCACCAAACCGCTCCGTACTTTCTCGGCGCGTTCAGCGAGTTTCATTACATAGTCTTCAAGTCTTTGACCTGCAACCGACAAAACTTTCACCGGTTTGTTATTGAACAGATCAGGTCTTTCAATTTCCGCTGGGTCTACACGGCGCATGTCCGCGACCTGGAGCCAGAGCTGCATCAACTCAGGCACGTTGACAAACTTTCGGAAGCGGGTGTTCATGCGGAAACCTGAACCATCAGGCGTCATCTCCAAGCCAGGTTCAGCCAGGGCAAACTGACGCGCCCAGGCATCGAACTGAGCCAGCCCAAGTTTTTTCAAAGTTTCCAACTGGAAGAACCGTTGCATGGTGAATAGCTCAGCCATCGTGTTCGTGACTGGCGTACCGGTCATCCCCACAACTTTGCCGCCATGCTCGATGATCCAGCGGAACTTTATGAACATGTCGAAGGCACGCTGTGAGTCCGAGTTACTCAACCCGGCAATGCGACTCATCTTCGTCGAAAAATACAAATTTTTATAAGCCTGCATTTCGTCCACGATCAACATGTCCACGCCGAGTTCCTCCCAGGTGATCGCAGCCTCGTCATCCTTCTCGAATGACGTGAGCATTTCCAGTTTCACCTGAAAACGCTTGAGGGCTTTTTCGATCTCCTTCACGGCACGCGTCTTCTTGCGTTCGCCCTTCAGCTCAAGCAAATGTTCTTCAAGTTCTACAATCTGTTGCATGTAGAAATCCTCCAAGGTCGCACTTGAAACAGGGAGGAGTTTGAAGGAAGAGAATGGGACGAGGATTATGTCCCAATTGTTTGTGGCAACCTTGCTCAAGAATTCAGAGCGTTTACCTTTCGTCAGATCAGACGGATCGGGGAGCAGGATATTTGCGCCGGGGTAGGCGGTCTGCATCACGATCTGCCAGTTCGACAGGGTATGGTTTGGCACAACGAGCATGGCTTTCTTTGTGAAGCCAAGTCGTTTTGATTCCATTGCGGCGACGATTGCAGTCAGCGTCTTGCCCATGCCGACCTCGTGACCGATCATTGTTGCGGAGTTTTGGATAATCCGCCACGCCGCGTCTTTTTGATTGGATCGCAGTTTGATAGATTGGTGTAGTCCGGGCGTGCTCAAATGTGAGCCGTCATATTTTGCGAGCCGCACCGAATTGAATTCCTCGTTGTAAATCGTCGCGAGGCGTTTCGAGCGTTCAACATCGCCCCACAGCCACTTCTCAAATTCTTCCTTGATCTCAAGAAGTTTTTGTTGTGCGGCGACGGTTTCCTTTGTGTTGACGACTCGATCTTCACCGAAGCCGTCATGCACCACCACGTCGCGCGAGTTCAAGCCTGCATCGAGCAGGGTCAATGTATTCATCTTTGACGTTCCCCATTTTGCGCTCAAGAGATTGCGTGCAATATAAGCTGTGTTCTCTGTTTCGATCTCCCATACTGCTAGCGCGGGGATGTAGGTGACGTGGTACTGTCCTGCCTTGAGCAGATGCTTGATGAAGTCCGCAATGACATCTACGGGAATCCAGCCTGCTCCAAGTGGAGCGCGGATATGACCCGGGTCAATCATCAGGGGGATGACACTTTCCAACGCGACCACGTTTTCCTGAAAACGGGCATCGAAACTTGAGGCGGCTTTCGCCTCCTGCAATTTGACGCGCACGTTCCCGGAGAGATATTGTTCGGAGGTCTGCCATGCAAGAGATTGCGGTTCCAAAAAGATGGTCCCGCGTAATTCTTCGATGACTTGCTCCTGCGAGGTCTGTGCGACACTCGCGATAAATTGAATATCCACTTTGCCCATGTGGTCCAAACAGACTAACAGGGCATCGCTGATTGATAACTTCTCAGTCTTTACAACCGAGCGTACCAGCGTCTTGAAGAAGATGTCAGCCTTCTCTGCGGTCGCAGATTCAGCATGATATTTCTCCAGCGATTTCAGGAAGTGGATTTCTGCGGTGTTCTTCAGACCACGCAGATTTTGAGGCTTGTTGATCGGACCATATACTTCCACGAATTGATCGTAGAGCCTGTTGAGGTTCGCCCTCAATACAGTCACGTTCGACCGATCGCCGCGTGTTTCCGCGCGGATCAACTTTTTTGCCGCATCATGAATCTCCATCAGCTTCGAAGCCGCGACGGACATGGCTGGTGTTCTTGATGAGATCACGTTGTCGTCCGAGAACTGAACCGTGATCGCTTCGTCCTTTACAGGAATAGAAATCGGTTCAAGTTTATTCAAGACTCGTTTGAATGTGCGGGACAGTTCGGCGGGCAAGTCTAAACCGGCAGGCAGGACTGTGTAGCCATCGCTCTGATACATCCTTCCGTCCATGGATGGCACACCGATGATCATTTCGGGATGTTCAAGATAATACTGGTTGACCGTCGCAGCGCGATAGTCTGGTTTGAACACTCCGGTTTGTACCCATGATGGGATTTCTTCCGTTTCCTCCATGCGTTTCTGCATGATGAGGATGTCCGTGATGACCTTCGTGCCGGCATTTTCTTCAAAGGCAGTTTCGGGCAGTCGCACGGCGGCGAGCAGGTCGAAGCGACGCGCAAGCCACGAGCGGACGCGGTCATCCTTTTTGTCCAGCGTGAAACGGGACGTAATGTACATCAACACGCCGCCCGGACGAAGCAACGACCAGGTGTTCGCAAAGAAGAAGTCATGGATGGGGTTGGTGAGACGCGATGGAACTTTTTTGCTGAAGACTCCGTAGTCCCCAAAGGGAACGTTGGAGATCGCCAGGTCGAACATCCCATCGGGCAGGTTCGCCGCTTCGAAGCCGGTGTTGAAGATGCGGCTGTTCGGATGCAGGGCATTCAGGATAAGAGATGTCAAACCATCCAGTTCGATTTCGGTCCAGTCCACCTGATCGCGGAGCGCGGCAGGGGTCATGGATTTGAAGTGACCGATCCCTGCGGACGGATCAAGCGCGCGGAAGGGACGCTCGCCGAATCCCAATTGCAGGGCGGCTTCCCACATGGCGCCGATTACAGGAAGCGCGGTGTAGTGGGCATTGAGGGTCGAACCGCGCGCAGAGCGCAGTTCATCTTCGGTCAGCAGATCTTCCAATTCGTGAACACGTTTTGTAAGGCGCGAGTCTCCCCAGCCAACATAGTGAGAGAGGAGCATAAGTTCTTCCAGCTCCGCTGTACGTCCTGATGACGCCAGTTCCTTGGCGAGTCGAATCGCCTGCCTGTTGGTCTCGAATCGTTCTGCAGGTTTACCGAGGTCAAGTACCTGACCGGGTTGAAAATAAAAATCATTGTGTGCCATCGTTGGCATACCTCCAAATTTGATTGCAGTCAGTCCCACAAGGGGATGCTATTTAAGACTGCTCCCCTGTTCACTTAGAAAAATGAACAGGGGAGTAACCTCAAATTTTGGGGGGATGGATTGCGATATAGTGTGGTGGATTAAGGAGTCTTGTATTTTTAGGGGAAGATGGCTACAATAGTAAACAGAAACTGGGGCTATGTTGCTTTCATTGTTGCCAAAACCCTTTCAATCGTCAATGTAACACTTCATTGATATCTATACTTCTTGAAATTTATTTGCTCCTCTTACGCAAGAATAGTTTGGAGGAAAGATGATCAACAAGCAGTTTGTTTCGATTTCATTATTAACTGTTACCTCGCTGATTCTTTCATCATTTTCAGCAGTGGTAGCCGGACCGCTTAAAGAAGATTCTCAGACGGGCATCAGTGAACCTGAGAGGGTTAATTCACTGGTCAATAGCGAATTGCAGAGCGTACCGCTCCCAACACTTTCGGCACCTCCGCCATTTCCTACCGGTTATGACATTCTGCATAACTCATCTCCCTCAACCCAATGGACCAATTTTGCATCTCCGGGTGTAAATGTTGTATTTGGTAATTTTGTCTGGCAGGAATTGGACTTGTCTATTCCTGGGCGCGGATTGGGATTCACCTTTGCACGAACCTATAACTCGGCTGATGTAGCGGCTGGACCGCTTGGTCAGGGTTGGACACATTCTTATAACCTTTCTCTCACTATTGAATCATCAACATCTGTCCTGATTCGAATGGCTGACGGACACCTGGATCGGTATCTGCTTTCAGATACTGTTTGGCTACCACCAGTAGGAATCCATAATACCCTGATTGATAATGGCGATGGAACATTTAGCCTGAAACTGAAAAACCAAACCATCTACAACTTTGATTCGAATGGAAAATTATCCACGGTTGTTGACCGCAATGGCAATACTGTGACGCTGTCGTACACAGATAACAATCTTACGCAGGTTTCCGACCCAGGTGGTCGGAATTACACATTTGCGTATGATACCAATAATCGTCTGCTTTCTGTAACTGACCCCACCAGCCGTCATGTGGACTTTATCTATGATGCCAATGGACTGTTAACGACTGTTACCGATCCACGCGGAAAAGTGACGACCTATGGTTATGATGCCGATGGAAGGCTTGTTTCATTAACCGACGCCAATAATCATGCTCAATTTACATTGACTTACGATGCTGACGGGAAAGTCGTTCAATCAGTGGATGCCGAAAACTTCGCGACGATTTTTGCTTATGACTGGAATATCGGTCAGACCACGGTAACTGATCCGCGCACCAATGCCACAAAATATGGCTTTGATGAATATTATCGTTTCGTCGGGTTAGAGGATCCATTTAACAAGAGCGCCGTAGTAACGTATGATGGCGACAACAATGTTGTGACATCTACCAATAAGCGCGGCTACACAACCCAATATCAGTATGACTCAAATGGGAATGTTACGCAGATCACTGACGCAAAGAGCGGCATTGTGGCAGTGACGTACGATTCCCAAAACAATCCTCTTACTATTAGCAACCAGCGAAATTTCACAACCATTCTTGATTACGATGCCAATGGCAACCTGTTGACTATTACCGACCCCAGAAATGGTGTGACTACATTTGTGTACGACCCAACCGGACAGGTTACCAGCGTCACAGATGCCGAGAATCGCACAACGCCGCTAGAGTATGATGCGGAAGGCAACCTGAACAGGATCACCGATGCCCTGCAACAGGCTACAAATCTTAATTACGATCTGGTGGGACGTGTCACAGGCATTACCGACCCGCGCACTGCACAGACCCAGGTTAACTACGACGGCACGGACAATCCATTAGAAGTGACCGATGCCTTGAACCATACCACCTCCTTCACTTATGATGAAGTGGGCAATCGTCTGAGTGTGACCGATGCCAACAACCATATAACCTATTTTGCATACAACCCACGAAACCTATTGACTAGCGTCACCGACCCAGCCACCGGCGTTACCCAATATGGATACGATGCCAACGGCAACGTTATCGGCGTAATTGATCCGAACAATCATGCAACCACGACTGAATATGATGCGCTCAATCGTCCCATTCGGATGGTTAACGCGGAGGGGAATGAGATCCAATACCAGTATGATCCGAACGGGAACCGCATCCGGGTGATTGATTCGGGTAACGGAATCACGATCACCACATTTGATGAACTTGATCGCCCAATCCAGGTTGCAGACCCAAACGGACACACCACAGCCTTCGACTATGATGCAACGGGCAATCGGACCATCATCACCGACCCGAATGGGCATAGCACGTTTTATGGTTATGATGAACTCAACCGTCTCGTCACAGTGACGGATGCAGGCAACAATACCGTGACATACGAATATGACAAGGTGGGGAACCGGACAGCGGTGATCAATGCGCGGAGTCAACGCACCACGTATACCTATGATGTGTTGAACCGTTTGATCTCGGAGAGCGACCCGCTGAATCACGGCGCTTCGTATACGTATGATGAGAATGGAAATCGCCTGACAGTCACGGATGCCAATGAGAAGACCACCACCTGGCACTACGACGCGCTAAACCGTATCGACCAGATTGATTATCCTGCGGCGGGAGGCACCCCTGCCAACTCGGTTACGTTTGTGTATGACAATGTCGGCAACCGCATCTCGATGACAGACACCACAGGCGTGACCAATTTCGGATATGACGAACTTAACCGTCTCACCAGCCTGACTAACCCGCGAAATCAGACAGTATCCTATCTTTATGATCCGGCAGGCAATCGCACTCGCATCACGTATCCCGATAATTCACAGGTGAACTACACTTACGACGCGGCAAACCGCCTACTCTCCGTAATTGACGCACTGGGGACCACCATTTATGAATACAACCAACGCGGTCAACGTAATGCGGTCTATTTTTCAAATGGTGTGAACACGCGCTATTACTATGACGACGGTGGAAGATTGACCGATATCCTGACCAACAGCCCGCTCAGCGGCACATTGCTCAGTGTGAGTTATGTGCTTGACGCGGCAGGGAATCGCACCCAGATGGTGGATAACGAAGGTATCACCAGTTATGCCTACGATTCGTTGAATCGCCTGACAAGCGCTTCCTATCCCGATGAGACGTTCCAGCAATTCACGTATGATGAGGCTGGGAATCGCCTCACTCTTACAGATGCTAATGGAGTGACAAACTACTCGTACGATGAAGCCGATCGCTTGACCCAGATGACGCCGCCTATTGGGAACCCGGTGACCTTTACCTGGGATGACAACGGCAACATGCTCAGCCGCAGTGATGGGACGACGTACAGTTGGGACTCGGCAAATCGCCTGACCGAAGTGGTGAATACAAATGGAACAACTTCTTATGCTTATGATGGCGATGGACGGCGCACCAGCAAAACAGTTAATGGCGTGACAACCACTTATCTTTGGGATACCGTTTCCTCATTACCTGTTATTCTCAACCAGAGCATTGGTGATGAATTTACCAAATACGAATACGGTGGCGATTTGCTAGGCATGGTTGAACCTGATAGCACACACTCGTATTATCATGCCGATGGCTTGGGGAGTGCACGCACTTTGAGTGGTAGCGATGGCTCAAGCGCAACGACGTATCGTTACGATGCTTTTGGTAATAGTCGCGGGGTAACGGGATTAGCAAGCAACCCATTTCAGTTTACGGGGCAACAATTAGATGAAGAGACCGGAATGTATTATCTAAGGGCAAGATACTATGACCCAGTTACTGGATTATTTCTCAGTAAGGATCCGGTCCAAGGGCAATCAAATTCCAACATGTATGCCTATGTACAGAATAATCCCACCAACCTAATTGATCCCTCGGGTGAAATTGCTGTGCCCGCCGCACTTGCTGTGATTGGGGGAGCCGGATGTGTTGCTGGGGCGGGATCTTATGTGATTAACAAGGTATGGAGTGGTGAAGATTGGCAAGGTTGGAATTCTGTTGGAGCTGGAGTTACAGCTTGTGGTACTGGCGCTGCTGGTGCATTGGCTATCCCTGCAGCAGCAATTGCAGGTTGGTCAGTACCGGCAATTGTTGCAGGCTCAGTGTTTATTAATGGTTCACTCGGAGGTCTTAACTATGCTGTTGGTGAAACTCTCGAAGGTAATGCGATATCAACTTCCGAATATATAACTACATTCGCTGTCGAAGGTGGAGCCTCACTCATATCACTCATAGGTGCAAAGATTCCAAATGGAAGCAGAGGACTTGCCAATAGTATTATTATCCGCAATGGCTCAATCTTTGGTTCGCCTCATTCGGTGGGTAATCAAATTGTTAAAGAGGTAATTGAGGGACTGGCTGTCAATACCTTAGCTAATACGTTGATTGAAAAGACAAATTATTTGATCAGAACAGCACCAGGTCTTCTTAATGATATACGAAGTGCAGAATATAATTATCAGCACAGATACGATAAGTATGTCGATAGTTGGCTCGAACAAGATCGGCAGAATAGCGATCAAACTCCATCGAATTTTAGTCAGTACTCAAGAAATCTGGAACCAGTAATCCCTGGACCCGTGATTGCAACCGGACGCTCCCCGAATCGCCCTGTGCCGACACAAAGTCCAGGCGCGTATGATTGGGGTGTCACCTATGATGGCTCTGCACCACAAATATGTATACAAGATGCAGGTGACCCGGATGGCAATGGCATCGTTGCGTATCAGTTTGAAGTAACGGGCGCTCCTACATATCATCTCAGCCCGGAAGTTGGCAGTCGCTGTTACACGCCGCCAGTATTGGGCTATTACACCTACACCTGGCGTGGGCGGGTGAAAGATTCGGGCGGCATGTGGAGTGACTGGACTCAACCATGGCATTACACCATTAATGATCCCAACCCATCCGTCACGAATATCAGTTTTGAGCAAGACGGCTCCGACCCAATGTTTGTATTCATCAACGCCTGCACCAGCGGCGCGGGTGGGGTCAATGTGGGGCTGCGGGTGTTGGTCAACCATGCCAATGACAATTCTGAAAATGGTGAATGGGCGATCATCAAGGAGTTTGGCGGTCCGTGCTTCACAGTTGAGAATCGTCCACGCTGGGATACGAGCGTATTTAGCAACGGCACTCACAAGGTTCGGGTTGAGGCGACAAAGACCAATGAACCCGGTAATCCAGTGGTGGATGTCGAATATTCATCCTATACTTTATCCGATCGTCGTCCGCCCGCACCACATCTGCTGGGTCCATCCAACGATCAGAACCGGGGTGTTTACCTCAACCATCGTACGGTCACTTTCACGTGGGAACCATCCGTTCGGGCGCAATATTACGTTTTCTATCTCAGCTTGACTCATGCGCCAGTTTACGAAGATCCCAATCCGTTGTTGCAAGTGACGCTACCGGTTTCGCAAACATCATACACATATACCTTCGATCAGTACTATCCAAATGTTTACTGGGGTGTACGAGCCTATAACAATCTCGGTTATGGCGGCTCAGATAATGGCTATTGGATCGGTCTCGACAACCAACCGCCCGCGGCTACAGTCACAGCCTTACCTTCCGTTATCGGGTCTTCCAGTTTCGTGGTGAGTTGGAGTGGTACTGACAACAACGCCGGAATCAAGTCTTTCGATATTCAGGTACGCGATGGGTCATCTGGCGTCTGGAGTTTCTGGCTGGCAAATACAACAGCCACCGCCGCCATCTATGCCGGTGTGGATGGACACACATACTACTTCCGCGCTCGTGCAGTTGACAATGCCGGGAATCTTGGCGCTTTTCTCGGCGGAAATGGAGACGCTCAGACTCATATTGATCTGAGTGCCGCTGGACCCTGGTGGAATTTATCCTACCAATATGAACGCGATATCACGATTCTCAACAGTGGAACCCAGGATCTGCCCGCCAGGTATCCATTGCACCTGCTCTTTAACAACTCCACCTCACCGACTGCCGCTCAACTCTGCAATACCTCGCTCTCTGCCACACCCGGCTATGATTTCCGCATTATCTATAACGACACCACCGAGATTGACCGATATATCAAGACCTTCAACTGCTCGCTCATTGACATCTGGTTTGCCGCGCAGGTTGGGTTAGCCGCAGGAGGCTCGAATACTGGCATCTACAAACTATATTACGGGAACGCTTCAGCATCCGCACCACCGGAGGACCTAACCCAGGTCTTCCGCCCAGCCGCGGATGGTACAACACTGGCTCTTTATTATGCCGAGGAAGATAGCGGCAGCTCACTATTGGATTTCTCTGGAAATAGCAATCATGGAGTTGTCGCGAGTGGCGCTTCATGGGAAACCGATGTAAAGTTTGGTTCGGCATTCTCCTTACCCGGCCTCAGTGGAGGCGGCGCTTATATTCCGGGAAGTTCATCATTAGGTCCCACGGCTTTCACGATTGAAGCCTTTGCCAAACGTCCTTCCACTGATCCATATTGCAATGGTCCAATTGCGGCTCAAGGCGGGACGGGAGGTAACCAGGAGCGCTGGATATTTAGCCTGCAAGGGGATCAAGGTAAAGTTGAAATCTGGAACGGTGGCGGAAGTGCACAAGTCTTCACTGGTGCAGGCGTTAGTCTGTTACCAGATACCAATTGGCACCACATTGCGGCTACCTATGATGGAATCTATCACGTCAATTTCTACCGTGATGGAGTACTCATACGCTCAACCGACTTAAACCAGGGAGGAATGCGGAGCGGACCGCTTCAATTACATGTAGGCGAGAATCTGGATGGTTCATTGCGTTTTTGCGGACTCTTGGATGGCGTTCGTTTCTCAAATGGTGTGCGAACATCATTCCCCAATGCGAGCTTTGTTGGAGTCACGCCAGAGCCAGAACTGGCCGCTGGTAATCAGCGCAATGTGCCGCCGCTCCCGACACCTACACCTGCACCTACGGCGATTGTGGGTACGGGTGCGGATGGCCCACTAACAGTTAGTGGCACCACTGTTATTAATACCGTACATCCCACTGCTTCAGGCGCGGCTGGTTCAGCCACCTTAAATGTGAACAGTAGTACCGGTTTTGCTTCCGGTGATGAAGTCTTGATCTGGCAAACACAAGGCGCGAATACTGGCGCTTATGAGTTGGGCTTCGTTGCTTCGATTGGTAGTGGAACATTGACTCTTACGAATCCCCTACAAAATTCCTATAACGGCAATGCACAAGCAGTACGAGTTCCTAACTATACGGACGTCACAATTCTGTCGGGCGGCGTTCTCACAGCTGACACATGGAATGGAACGACAGGCGGAGTACTGATCTTTCGAGCAAGCGGCTTAGTCAACGTGCAGTCCGGAGGTGTAATTGACATGACGGGTCGTGGCTTCCGAGGCGGACAGTGGCATGGAAGTCAATGTGACAACTGTTTCGGATACCAGGGAGAGGGTTACCTGGGAACTGGAACACAATCCACTGCGGCTAATGGTAATGGCGGTGGAGCAGCGCATCAGGGAGGCGGGGAGAGCAACTCTGCTGGTGGTGGCTATGGCACTGTTGGTTTACTTGGAGTCGGTGGTAGTCAACAATATAACCCGCTCGCTCAAGGTGGTATAGCGGTAGGTGATCCGGCATTAGCTACCTTCTTTATGGGCGGTGGAGGTGGAGGAGGCACAGATACTGCAACTGTGGCTCTCACACCTAATGGAGGCAACGGCGGAGGCGCGATCCTTATTCTTGCGAACAATCTGACAGTCTCTGGCTCCATCAGCGCAAATGGAACTGGCGGGGCGAATGCAAGTTCCACTGGTGGATCTCACGGTGGATCTGGCGGAGCAGGGGGCGCGATCCTTTTGAATGCTTACACCATGACCATAGGTAATAATCGTGTTACGGCGCGTAGTGGTATTGGTGGCTATGGAACATATGGTTTTGGTGGAGCGGGTGGGGATGGGCGTATTCGCTTGGAATATCTGATCGGCAGTGGTATTACCGATCCAGCGGCAAGTGGGAATACATTTACTCCAACACCACCACCTACAATGAGCCCAACTATCACATTGACACCAACGAATACTGCGACAAGTACTCCAACTCAAACACCCACCTTGACATTCACACCAACCAATACATATACGCCTACAAACATACCAACATTCACACCAACACCTATGCCAATCCCCTTCTATGGGACCGGGGCAGATGGGGATTTGCTGGTGGGTGCAGGAGAAACCGTGTACACCGATAATACGCGGTCAGCAATAATCTCGACAGCTGCTAGCGGGCAATTAGACCTTCTTGTTGCAAATGCAAATGGTTTTGCCGCTGGGCAGGAAATCCTTATTATCCAAATCCAAGGGACGGGTGCGGGTAATTATGAATTTGAAACAATCGCAAGTATTAACAGCAATACTTTTACTTTAAGCAAGAGTCTAATCAATACATACAATGTCGGTGGTAATTCCAGGGCGCAAGTTATCCGTATACCACAATATAACAATGTAACAATCCAAAGCGGTGGTCTTCTTACCGCACATGCATGGGACGGGAACAGCGGCGGAATACTTGCCTTCAAAGCGACCGGGTCGATTAATGTCGACGGAACGATCTTACAGAATGGTTCAAATGGGAGTTCTGTGCAAAACACAACGGGTGGTGGGGCAAATGGAGGCGGGTTCCGTGGTGGAAATGCAACAAAAGGCAGAGCCATATCAGCTTTTTCAGGCGAAGGGATATCTGCTCAATCTTTGAATCAGAGCACGGCAAATGGAAATGGTGGTGGTGGCGCTCATGGCTCTGCTAATCCCGTTGGGGGAGCAGGTGGTGGATCTGGCGGCGGCGGTGGGTATGGAACTGATGGCACAAAAAGCTCGAATTTTTCCTACGGAGATGGTTATAACGGGGATGGTGGGCTGGCAGTTGGTTTATCCGATCTCTCATTACTGTTTTTTGGTGGTGGTGGTGGTGGCGGAATAACTGATAATACCGGTACTGTTGGAGGAGGTGGGAGTGGTGCCGGAATCATTTATATTGCTGGAAAGACTATCACTGTCTCTTCAACAGGTTCAATCACCGCCAATGGTGGTAAAGGCGGTAATGGTGATTATGGCCCAGGCGGCGGTGGCAGCGGTGGCTCCATTATGATTCGATGTGAAATAGTGAGTTTCGATTCTAACCCTATCACAGCTATTGGTGGTCCCAAAGGAGACTATCCTCCTAATCCCTCCATCGGTGGTGGAATTGGAGGGGATGGTCGCATTCGCATTGAATACGGTTTGTCCTTCACTGGCTCCTCACTTCCTGCTGCAAGCGTCTATCAAGATCCAAATCTTGCGCCTACTCCAACGCCAACATCCACTAATACACCCACAGACACGCCTACGGCAACTTTCACGCCGACATCTACATCAACACCTAGCAACACACCGACGTCAACTTATACAGCCACGTTTACTCCGACCGATACACCAACGCCAACCAACACTCCTACAAACACACCAACCATGACACCGAGTAATACGCCAACACCGACATCCACACCTACTTATACTCCCACAAATACTCCAACGAACACGGCTACACCGACAGCAACTTACACTGCTACCCCAACGCCAACTTCAACCCTTACACCAACTGATACTCCAACCTCTACACCGACGGAGACACCCACCTACACACCAACAAATACGCCAACTGCAACACCAACAGCTACTGCCACATTTACGCCCACTGACACTCCGACTAATACCCCGACAGATACACCTACCAACACCGCAACTAATACGGCTACCTTTACAGCAACGAGTACTTCAACGCCAACATATACACCAACGAACACAGCCACACCTATTCCATCGAATTTGGCTTTGAATAAGTCGGTATCGGTTTCTTCTTTCCAAGACTCCAGCCACACGGGTAATATGGCGGTGGACGGTAATCTCGCAACCTATTGGCAATCGAAGAAAGCAACTGGCAATAATCCTCCACCGTCTGAATGGATCAAGTTGGATCTGGGTAGTTCTGCTAAAGTATTTAGTGTAGTGCTTGAATGGCAAAGTTATTACGCCACGAGTTACTCAATTGAGGCATCGCTGGATAACAATACTTGGACAACGATATTCACGACAACAGGTGGGAATGGAGGCAATGACACAATCAGCGTCAATGGTGTCGAGGCGCGTTATATTCGAATGACCTCAACAGGATGGAGTAGTGCAACCTTCCGCAACTGGTTGAGTGAATTTGAAATATTTGGATATTACACTTCACCTACCCCGACAATTACTCCAAGCTTGACCGCCACGCCAACTGCAACCTACACCCCAACAGCAACATTAACCAATACTCCATTGCCAGGTGTAGATACTGGCCTATTGAATCCAAGTTCCAATGCAGTTCAGACAGGTGGAGATAATAACGGCTATGAAGTGAACCCATCCAATGCCTATGCCAACGATAGCATATTCGCTGTGGATAACAATAGTAGCACTGGTACGAACACTTCCTGCACAAATAACAAGAAGGACAAGCACCTCTTCTACAACTATGGAATCAGTTTGCCAGGCACAGCAGTCATTGAGGGTATTGAAATACGACTGGATGCCAAGGTTGACAGTACCTCCGGCGCGCCCAAGTTGTGTATTCAGTTGTCTTGGGATGGTGGTGTGAGTTGGACTACGGCCAAATCGACAGGCACGTTAAGCACAGCAGAACAAACATTCATACTTGGCAGCCCCGCGGACATCTGGGGCCATACTTGGACGCCCTCTCAACTCTCGAATGCCAACTTCCGTGTACGTATTATTGATGTATCCAGTTCGACCGCGAGCGATTTCTCATTGGACTGGATTGCAGTACGTGTGACATACAGGTAAGGTGCACTCCGCGTTAAATAGCGGAATGACAACAAGGGATGCGCTCTTTTGAGCGCATCCCTTACATTATGAGACAGGTAGCCTCAATCGTTACTTTCCCAATTCCATACCCCGGGATCTCCGCGCAGCCAAATGACGTGTCCTTCCATGTTGACCAAGACGCACTTCATGAACTCATAGCCTTCGCTTTCGCGGGCAGTGAGCCAGACTTCGGTCTCAATAAGATTATCCACCGGCATACAGCCATGCGCTTCTTCGATGTCCACCATGTTATTGATGTCCAAATCCTTGAAGCGATATTGCAGGCTGTAATGCGGGAGCGGCAGATCGCCTTCCTGCTCATCGCGGACAAAGCCGCAGACGAGGCACCATTCGACCTCATTATCTTCGTGCGATCTGTCGTCCACGATAAACTCGAACGAGCGACAGCGTGGGCATTGACCTATTTCGCTTGCAGATGGTCTCGATACGCGGCTATCGCCGCTACTCGACCCAACGGTTATGTCCATGAGAAATACTCCCATTTGAGCAGGTCCAAAAATTGGATCTCATCAGAATAGAATCGCGCACCGTGTTTTTCATAACAGTGCAAGCGGAAGTGTCCGAACTCGAACGCTTCCAGTTGTTCACCATCCAGATGTGGTGTCATGTCATCGAAAGTAGACAAGCTGTCTTCCGTGATCACGCCTTCGGCGATCTCCGCGTCAGGGTCTTTCACGTTCAACCAGCCAACATCTATGAATCGGAATCGAATCTCTCGAATCTCATTATTGATCTTCTCAACGATCCATGCGGTCAGCATGTATTTGAAGATTGCCCATAGAATGAGCGGGTGTATCTCGATGAAGCAATGGGTAGGTTCGTAACTGTGCTCATCGTCCGTATGGACGGGAGCAACGTAGTAGTGGGTTGTTTTGAATTTCATGTTTTTCATACCTCGTGAGGCGGGTCAGATAATGCGCCCGCCTGAAAAAAAGATTTGCCATCGCTGATGGCTGAAACGGAATGAGATGCGCGCCGTGTAGATCGCTCCTGAAACAACCAGGATAATCTGATTGGCATCTTCGATGACATTGGCGATTCGAACCCAGCCAGGCAACGTAAGCCATTCTTTGTACTTGTGTGCGCTGACCATCTCGAAGTCACGCGTGCATAAATTGACGACAACCGCGCTGTTGTCTGAAAAGCGCAGGCGTAGAGTCTGGTTGTCGTCATCCAAGATAAGTGCGTTGAGTTCACGTCCACAGATGGCGGATGCCAGTGACGGTTTTCTCCTGGGGAGACTGATCGGCCACCACATCACGACTTCGCCTTCTCGACTTCATTACTAGTGTGGGCTTCGAGATAGGGGATCTTTCGGCGAAGTGCCTTCAAGGGATCTATCTCAATGGTGACTGCACGATCAAGAGCGCACAAGATGTCGCTGCGGAGTTCTTTGTCGAAGTTCCCTGAGCGCGCATCGAGGTCAAGTGTTTCGGAGAGAATTTCCCAATCGCCATCGTTGAAAACCATCACAGTCTTTTTGCCTTTGCAGGCGTTGGTTATGATCTCGATACTCTGGCGCGTCTCGCGCAGGAACTCCAACCAAGTCACGGCCAGACGTATTGGGATGAAGCGTGGGACTTGATGCACCTTTGGCGCTGGTCTTCTTGCGTGTTGCAATCTTTCCAGCAATTCTTCGACAGTCATCAGGAATACAGGATCGTAGTCAATCGACTCGATACTGTCATATTCATGCCAGTCGCCAGGATCGGCATGCTCGGAATTTGGCAACCCAATCCTCTTCGGGATAAAAAATTCGCCGTCAATTAAATTGCTTTTGACTGAACATTCGATCTCGTCAAGCGGAAGGTTGTTGGGATTGTCAATCACCGCTTTAAGATGATCCTTCCAATTGCCTTCGTCGCGATGCAAATAGTGAAACAAAATCGTTGTCATGTGACATACCTCGTGTTTGATATAGGCAGACAGGTCTTGTCTGCCTCCGCTCATCATGGCGCCACGGCGCCAGAACGCGCGGAGAAAGACAAAAGAAACTGGAGGGATGTTGTCCCTCCAGTCATGGATCAGGAAAAACCAAGTCCAAGCGATTTAAGCGATTTATAGCAACCGCGCCCGATCACCAGATGATCTTGCACTTCAATGTCCATCAATTTACCAGCCTGCACCGCCGCGCGAGTCACAGCAATATCATCCGGGCTTGGTGTCGGATCACCCGATGGGTGATTGTGTGCCAGGACGAGCGCGGTCGCGTTGCGTTGCACAGCAGGCTTGAAAACTTCACCAAGCCGTATCTGCACATTATTGACCGCGCCTATATAGATTTCAGGAATGCCAAGCACGTGTGATTTTGTATCAAGCAGGATCACGCGCAGGTGCTCCTGTTCAAACACTTCCATCTCGCGTAAAAGACAATATGCGTCGGCAGGTGAGTTAACAGAAGGAGACTCTTCAGTGGGACGTGTGAACATCATTCCCAAGGAGAGCGAGGCTTTGATACGTGCCGCTGTTTGCGGTCCAATGCCATGCACGCGCGCGAGTTCCTCCGTTTGTGCGTTGTACATGCGACGAATATCGCCGGAGAAACGAGTCAGCAAAACCTCGGCAGTCTCGATCTGACGAGGACCGCCAATGATGGCCGCTAACAATTCCGGCGTGTTGCAGGCCGTTGGGTTGGTCGAGACACGATAAGCAGGCGTATCGCGCAGGGCAAGGGTTTTGACTTTTGGAATTTCTGATCCAAGTATTGAAATGGTCATATTGACATACCTCCAATTGATTGCAGTCCAAAAAAAGACTGCTCTGCCTTTCTCTGTGCGATCACAGGGACAGACGGAGAAGCCTTTTGAAAAAGATGGAGAGGCGGGTTACGCCTCTCCGTTTGGTCAGATCAGGGCAGGCTGCATATCCTTGAATGGACTTTCCTTCAATTCATTTATCAAGGGCATGGCAACGACGCCGGTTTGACTTTCGATCAGCATGGGCGAATTGTTTTGCGCGGGGAAGTTCAATGTGATGCTTCCATTGGGCGCACACGCTTTGGCAACGTCCTTCAACAAGGACGCTGAATAATGCATGACAACGCTCTCGTCCTTTTCATCAACGGCTACCGAATCAATAGATCTTTCTTTTTCATCGTTAGTAGCCATGAGCCAGAGAATGCCGTTAAGAACCTGCATGTAGATGTGTCCATCCAGCGCGCTGGCACGTTTCAGGAAGGATGCAATCGTTTTGGTTTCGATCGTGACTGTGATCGCTTTCTTTGTTCCGTTCACGATTGCCATGTAGTCGGGGAACATCCCTCCGACAGCGGGGACCTCGAAGAAGAAGTCTGCGCTCCCGCGTTGAACAGAGAGAGCGATGCCGTCCTTGTGAAAACCGATGGCGACATCTTCATCATCGGTGGGCTTGATAGCGCGCTTGGCACGGTTCAAGGCTTTGGCAGAATAGGTATTCCCTTTGGCTTTGAGTTTCTGCGCGCCGAAGGAACCGAAGGAAAGGATATATCCGTCAGCCGCCGCGGCTTTCATCGCATCGTCCTCTGCGGCAATGTAGATACCGTTCAAATTTGGACGCGTGTCATCAGTGGATGCCGCTTCGGTCATCATCGAGAGCAGAGTCAAATCTTTGCCTTTGATGGTCCCTGAGGATTTTCCAAACTTGACATTTTCGAACGGGACGCCGATTCTCGCAGAACGGATCTCGCTCAACGAACAGGGAAACTTCAACGTCAGTCCTGTTTCTGTAAAGTTGATCTCGATCACGCCCTCATCGGCGAGCGCGACAAGCCGCTGAAGAGTCAAGCCGTCAATGTATATCCAGTTATTATCTTCGCCCTGGCAGGGGATACGCGCCAATGCGCTTCCATGTTCCGTCCAAGCGAACATCTCAAACGTGTTGTCTTTTACGCGGACACTTGCGCTTTTTCCCAGATAGGGAGAGATCACGCCCAGAGCATTGGCAAGCCCTGATCTTGTGAAATTGATTGTCATGGTGACATACCTCAAAATAAAATTTAGCGGTTAATAAAACAGACCGCTTCGCCTGGTCACCATCGAAGATGAACACGCGAAGCAGGCGGTTTCGATTCGTTTGCATTAAAAGTAAAGAGAAAGAGTGGCGCTTTTGGCGCCACTCCAGTTATTGCTCGCTATCAGCCATCTTCTTGATGACCTCCAGCGTCGCGCGGCAGTCGCCGAGAGCAGAGTGATCCCCGCCCTGGAGTTTCTGCCAGCGGAATGATTTATGATAGTCGTTCCAATCACCGAACCACTCGGCATACTGAAGCATGACACAAGTGAAACCTTCGATGCCGATTTCCAGATAAGCCCCGTGCGCTTTACCACTCTGCACCAACAAACGCATATCGTACTGTGCGTTATAGATCACAAGCAGTTTCCCTTCAACAACTTCACGAAGTTGAGGCATGACATCAAGAAACGAGGGCGCATCCTGCACCATTTCATTGGTGATGTGATGAATGGCTGTCGCATCAGCCGGGATTGGAATGGTGGGTTTGACCAGGACGTTATCCATCAGGACATTGCCCCGGCTATCAATGACGCCGATCTGAATGACCTCGGCATTGTTGCCAAGACCGGTTGTCTCAGTGTCGAGGATCACCCAGGTATCCGGGTCGCGTTTCAATAGCTCGCGCGACCAGAGCGCGGCTTGCTTGCGGATGTGAAGGAGAGATTCTTTATTCAACATCACGCGCCTCCGTTGGAGTTTCGGTTTCGCGCTCGATCTGTAGATGGATGGCTTCGGAGATTGCAATCTCGATATGATCCGTGATTCCGATACCGCCAATGAAATCCTGAATCTCGACGGCAAGACTGAACATATCGAGTGAACCAATCTTTTCAATCAGTTCAGGATGCGCTTGGATGAATTCAAGGAGAGTGTTCTTCACTTGATCAACAGTGATGGTGTAGATATTCCCACGCGAATCGAGACAATGTTTCTTCAATTGCTCTTCCAAATCACCAAGACAACATTGTGGGCAGTGTTCTTCGTGTGCCACATCTTCACAATCGCATTGCAAGGGTTCGTGCTTAACGAGAAATGGGCATCCATTCTGGTGCACCCAATGACGGTTCTCCCATTCATCGTCAGAAAAACCTTTGTTGCAGACGATGCACTGCACGCCTTCTTTTTCAGGATATTTGATTGTTGTTTCCATAACATACCTCCATTAGTTTTTATAAGTGGGCAATGCCCATACGCCGCGTTCGATATTCAAGCAGGTTTCCTGCAAGACGCGGCGCACGATGGCTTGCCAATCGGTGTTTGTCGATTCTGCTTTGCGGACACGCGCATGGTCTTTGATGCGGTCGTAGATTTCCGACAGGGCGGCGCGGTTACCGTTCTCGATGAGTGCGGTCCACACAATCCCTTGCCAAGTCTGACCTGTGACTTCACGCTGATCCACGCTGGCGCGTTCACTCCGGCGCACTGTTACCATCCACGCCGAAGAAAATTGTTTCGGCTTCTGTGTGACGATGACATATTCGTGCAGGATGCGCGGGTCGTTGAAGTTGGTATAGGCGTGGTTCTCAAACTTTGTATTGTGTTGAAGTTTGATGAGCATTTGCCTTGGTTCCCCATACCAACGATAATCGCGTTGCAGGGGATAGAGAACACCCTTGCGCTTCACGTCACCGACCAATATCGCCAAATGCCCGCCAGGTCGCAATGTCTGATAGCAGTTGTAATGAGCGATGTCCATCTTCCTGATGAACGTGTCATAGTCATGGCATCGGGAAAGGTCATCGGGGTGTGGAGCCTTGCCCCACATGTTGCCTGAATACTGGATGATGTTGTGATAAGGGTCATGGCAAAACACCAGATCAGCCATGCCGGGAAATTCATCCCTCAGGATATTGAAGCCGCTGTGTAGGTCTGATTGCCAATGTTTGATCCCCATTGTTTTTGCAACATCGCCGGTCGTTCCCGATCCGCACATAGGATCGAACACCAGGGACGGTTTGAGCCACAGGAATAGATCCCTGCTCAAATGAGGGGAGTGATTGCCGCGCCATTTGGCATTACCGCCTTGACCGCGATCAGGATAGGAAAGGATAGTTGAGTTCACACCAGGATCCTTTCCCCGCGTTCGAAAATCCATCCAAGCCTTTCGGCTGTTTCCACAATCCAGTCGGGAGTGTTGGCATGGAGCCTATGAAATCCGATGGATGGGTCATGGTAATACCAGGAATGAACAGATGCGTGATCGCCGACTCTTCCATAGTGTTCATCGTTCTTCACCAATCCCCAGTGAGATTTGATGTCGCGTGTTCTGCACAATTCAATATGAGCAAGACGATCATCGGGCGTTTCAATGATGAGACGGGTGTAGGGTTTTCCGTCGTGGTCATGCGCTATTTGTTGTTTCATAAAACATACCTCCGTAGGAAATTAAACATAAAAGCAGAGACAGTTTATGTCTCTGCTTTTATGCCTCAATAGTCTTTTGCTTACTTGGAATAATGGTAGCGCGCTTGCAGGAAATCTATTTGATGCAGGGCTTGCGTTTGTTCTTCAAGGCTCGCGCCAAAGCGGATAGAATTCGTTCAGCGTTTTGGGGAGACCGCAATAGATAAGCGGTCTCGGTCAGGCTGGCAAGTTCGTGTGCCGAGATCATCGCAACATCCTCGGCGCCGCGCCGCTGGATGATGACCACTTCGCGGTTCTTCGCCACGCGGTCTAGCAGACTGGCAAGCTGTTCGCGGGCAGTGGTGTAGGTAAATTTAATCGCCATGAGGTTTTCTCCTGTTGTACAGGATTAGGGTACATGAGGAATGGCAATAGGTCAAGTAGCCATCACTCATTCCTGTTTTTTGATCGCTCATGAGCATACCTCCAAATTGATTTCGCAACCTAAAAAACAGATTGCTTCAAGGAGCGTCGTGTGTGACGACAACCCTCGAAGCAACCCATCAAATGTCTCGATACGCAGCTACCGCTGCTACTCGACACGAGAAGGTTGCGAGTGGGGCAACAAAGACTCCACCCGCTCCCTTTAACCTCTACCGTTTGGTATAGGCGTCAACGCGTTGGTCGAAATCGTAACGGCCAGACTTCGCATACCATACAAGATATGCGTTGTAAGCCAAAACGAGCGTGATGACGATCAAGAGAATTACTGCGATCATGTGTGCACCTCTCAGTGTGATTTGGGGCGGGTAGCCCTTTGTTTGCAGGCTGACCGAACGGTCAACCTCCCCTTGAAGAATCACCGCAGTGATTCGTCAAAGGGAGGCGGCGAGCATTTTCTGCTCGCCGCCTGCTGAGAGGCGCAGCGCATGACGCGCTGGCGGAGTTGGACTTTTTGGGTTTCGATACGTGGCGAAAAAGCGCCACTACTCAACCTATCAGCCCCACTCGCAGGTCATCCCTCTGGATTTGCGCCAGATCAACGCACTATGCGGGATGAAGGGAGGGCGTGGCGCCATGGCGCCACGCCCTGAGTGAAAAAGAAAACTAGGCGGGTTCGCCTGCGAGTTCTTCTTCGTCAACCGACTCTTCGGTATTATCGAAGTTGAACGGCTCGATGAACTTTGCAAAGATCACCAACTGTTGGCGCTTCGCTTCGTCCTTACCAATCCATTCTTCCAGCGCGAGGTTGCCCTTCACGGTGAAGCGGTCCTTCTTGACGAGATCGCCAACGCTCTGGACGAGCGCGGTCACATCATCGTTCTTCGAGAATGCTTTCACATCGAAGAAGATCGAAGGCTTGTACTCTTCCGTGCGCTTATCCTTTCCCTGAGAGAGAAAGGCGCGAACGGTCGCGTAGGGCTTGCCTGACTGCGCGTATTTCACTTCGCCGTCAGCGACCGCCATCAACGTGAAGATCACGTAGTTGGACGGTTGATTGGATTGGTCTTTGTTATTGCGTTTGGTAGCCATTGTGGGCATACCTCCTTGAATTGAAATGTCGGGCGTTGAGCGTCAGCCCGTGTTTGCTTGCGATTGTGACGCAAAATGTTTCTTCGGGAATCGAACCCGGCCGCGCCCTGCTTGCGTGCGCGAAACAAAAGAACTCTCCTGGAGTATTTGAACCCCAGGAGAGAGTGGGCGAATAGCCCTAACTTTCAAGAGCAACTTTCCCGACCGGTCCGCCGTGCATCTGTTCGCAGACCAAACGGACTGGACAGTAATCGCAACGCCACAACTCATCCACTACATCGAGAACGGGAGGCAGCTCCGGCGAGATTAACGCGGAAAGCGCGGCCTTGAGCAAAGTCATTGCCGCGGCACGGTCCAAAGTCACTAGACAGCGTACCGGAACTTTGTCAGGGAAGTACACGACCTGCGCGCCTGCAAACTGTTTCGGATTTTTCGCGTTCAGTTTGCGAGCCAGGTGATCGGCGTTCTTCTCAACCAGCAAGGCATACAGATTGACCTGCATGGCATGCGAGGAACGCGCCTGGGGCGGGCGATACACCTTGCTGATATCCGCCTTCGAGCGGAGTACGCCGCAAGTCGGACAAGTCAAGCCATCATCGCCTTTATAGAGATCGGCTTCGCATCTGCCGCAAACATTGACCTTGCGTCCGAAGGGAGCGTTGCCCGTCACCTTGTAGTCGGTGATGAGCCAGCCGTTTGGTGTCAGCTCGATCATGTCTGGTGTTCCCACCAGCAGGATGGATTTCCCGCGAAAAGTAAATTTCCACGAGAGCGTCTCTTCACGAATTCCGTCCGTGTATTGACTGAGCAATCCGTGATAGCCTGTGCCGCGATTCATGCGATACAGCGCGGACGGTTTCTCGTAGTAAGGAACGTCTGACTTGAGGCGCGTTTGACGCGCACAGGACAGCAGTTCGGTGACAGAGAATCCAATCTCAGCGCCTGCCTGTTCCGCCAGCTTCTGAGCGTACTGCGGATCACGGATCGAATTCGATGCAACGTGGATCACAGCTGGAACCATGGAACATCCAGGCGCGCCTTTGCTTGCGCAAGCCAGGCATTCTTGAAAAGATATAGGCTGGTCAGTGATTTCACATAGGAAGCCAACCAAACCTGTCTGTGTTGCAGTTTGAGTCATTTGACATACCTCCAAAGTTTATGGACGGAGAACTTCTCCCGTCTCGCAAAGCCATCTCGATCTAATGGACTTGCAAGACGAGAGAAGCGGTTGGCTTCTCTCGAATGGTTCTTGCGTTATTGTGATCGTGTGACTTGGCACACATGCCTTATTCCAGTTTTAACTGGCAACGACCCTCCAACCATCGTCAGTCTTTTCGTACAAATCCCTGTCGTAGTCAAACTCGTATCCGGCTTCCTGCGCATACGTCTCCCACAAGGAAACGAACCCGTGGAAGATTCCAAGTTCTTGATTGATCTGCTCAAGCGTCAGATTCAGGGAAACCAAAAGGGTCCTCGTCGGGCTATCACTTTCAGACTCGGCCGGTTGTATCAAATAAAAGGCCGGGATGCTGACAAGCGAATCGTTTTCCTGCGTACTTCCCAGCCAGACTTTGATCTTGTTTTTCATAAAGCGCCACTTGAAATCTGAAAGCACTGGTCATGGAACTCATTGGGTTGATCGTTGTTCATCGTGAACATACCTCCGTTGTTTGGTGTGAAGCGAACAAGCCGCTCCCGATCATCCACATCGGCATGGGATATGAACATTCGGGAGAGTCTTGGAATCAAAAAAGACCAGGCTTGAAACCTGATCTTTTTACCTCCATGTTTATTTGATGACTGTCGTTGGATTTTTCCTTATATGCTTGCTGATTGGAAGCCCGATACGTTGTTAATCGTCAATCATATCCTTCCAATCATAAAGGATTACATCTTTTCTATTCTTTGCGAGTTCCATCATTTGATCCGTAAAACCTGATCGGGAACAAAGCCCGAACAAGGTTGATTGCCCATTAACTTCCTTCAATAGCGTTTTTGACTTTCCTTCCAATTGCTCCAAAATATCCACCCCGACTGGACGCTGACTCCATTTACATTCGACCAGCATGGTATGGGTCTCGCTGAGCAGAACGATATCGATTTCCTTGTTCGCCTGCCACCAGCCTCCAATCTGTTTCGGTTGAAGGGGAAGTTTCCCTTTCAATCCATTCCGCCAAAAATATTGACGACAAGCCTGCTCAAATACGATGGATGTGAAGGCATCCAACTCCGAACGAATGGCTGTATCAAACACGACTTCTTTCGCGCCGCGTTCCAGCTGGGAGCGATTGGGCAGAACGAACCGAAACCAGAATCGCAGGAAGTTGTCTTTGAGGCGATATATTCCGCGGCGGCTCTTATGGGGCTGCGATTCCGTGACAGGAACAACGCGCTCCACCAGATGAAGTTGTTGAAGTGTCTCCAGATAGGGAGCGATATTTTCAAGCCCCGCGGCTTGTTTGATTTCATTCTGACGGGTATTCCCGGATGCGATGGCTTGCAGTACAGCGAAGTAATTACGCGGCTCACGCAATTCCTGCTGGAGCACAAAGCGCACCTCATCGTACAGCGCAGCGCCGCGCGTCAGTATGCCATCAATGATATTGGTTTCAAGGGATTGTTCAGGCTGAATGGCTTGCAGGTAAGCAGGCGTTCCCCCATACACCGCATACGCGCGCAAACGGTCATCGTTATTATAGGATGTAAAAAACTGTTGAGCGTCTACGAAGTCGAGCGGCTCGAGCAGGTATTGAGCGGTACGCCGTCCATATAACGGCGCCTGGTATCCCAACACCGTTTCTTCCATCATTCCGATATAGGAACCGTTCAGGATCAACATGATCTGGCTGTTTTTGAGTGACTGATCCCAGATACGCTGCAGGATGGATCCCAGCGGAGGATAGGCCATCGCAAGATAGGGAAACTCATCCAGCACTACAACCAGCCGTTCGGATTGCGCCTGCTTCGCCAGCGTGTTCAATAGATCATCCCAGGTGTTATACACCGCGCTGACCTGTCCCGCGCCGAAGACAATATCGTTCACTGCTTTCGATAAATTGGCGCGCAACGTCTGCTCCGGAACTTGGTCAGCCACAAAAAAGACATGCTGTTTGCCCTGACAAAAATGCGCCAGCAGTTCGGTTTTGCCCACCCGTCGCCTGCCATACAGGACAAACAACTCGGCGCGGCCGGATTGATGGTGTTTTTCGAGTAAATCCAGTTCGGAAACGCGATTGACAAACATGGGAACACTCCTGTAAGATAATCTCGATTATGATAATCACGATTATCTTATCACGTTTTTGGCAGAGGAGAGCGACCATCCTGCCGCTGAATATGGCATACCATCAAGGAAAACAGGAGCCTGACTTCGCACAGGAAGCTAATCAAATTTGTCTGTGTTGCAGTTGTAGTTTGACGCATTTGACATACCTCCGAAATGATGAAATTGGAGCCGGTGACCCCGGCTCCAATTTTTTATTGCTTGTCAGTCGTACATTCATCATCCAAAAAACACCAGCGGTTGTCGATCTTTTCATAAAGCTCGGCATCGTAGTCGAAGGCGTAGCCTTGTTCACTCGCGTACTGTTCCCATTTGGAGAGCATGTCGTGAACAATATCAAGACATCCTTCTTCAGCGATCTCGCTGAATGTGATGGACATGGTTTCAATTACCGATTCGACCTGCGTATGCTCAGTAGCTTCTCCGGGTGGGAGCAGGATCTGAACAGATGGATAGCCATCGTGTACGCCTTCGTAGTAGAAACTGCCAGCCCAAATAATGGGGTAGGTTTTCTGCGGCATTACGCACCTTCTTTCAAGGGGATGAAGCGGAACTTTCCGCTCCCCTCTTTTTCGTAGATGTCATCGTTGAACTCGAATGAGTAATGGTTTTCATCGGCATACTTCGTCCAGCGTTCAACAAACGCCGCGAACTTCTCAGGCTGATTAATGGCTTCGCTGGCAGAGACGGAAAATTCTTCCAGCTTGCATACAACTTCATCGCCGTCCTCTTCGGGCGGCAGACAGATGTATACAGCCGAGCTGTATCCTATTCCTTTTTCCCAGCTTTGCCCCAACCAAAGGGTGGGATAAGAGGCGCTCATGGCGCGCCTCTTGCGATCAGGAAGATCAAGACCAGGGTGGCGCCGATGGCAACCATCAGAATTTTTCTGCGCTGTTTGCGCTGACTGCGTTCGATCACATTGTCGATATCGAAATTGGGTATTGGCATGGTGACATACCTCCTCACTGAATTTTTAGAGCTTTGTCGCTCTCTTCAACCGCAAAACTTTTTTGAAGTTGAGGAGAACGACAAGCCTCGCTTACACATTCAGGATTTTTATGCGTTTGAACTCCGGGTCGCTTGCCCCTTTCAGCACGCCGCCGTGCGCGCGGACACACTTCAAATATTTCACGACATCGCGGGAAATTTCCTCTCCAGCCACAATGATCGCTGATCCAGGTGGATATGCTGATATGGTCTCGGCGGATATTTTTCCGACAGCACTCCGAACCGAAACACTACGGCGGTCTAAATGGTAAAAGGCTTCCCGAGGCAAAACCATCTGACGGGGCAATTCTGGTTGTGTCATCTGCGGCAGTCTGCGAAGGGGGCGCGTCTCACTGGTAATTTGCTTCAGAAGTTTTACCAGCCTCCTGACTTCCTTCCATCCGATGCCGAGCGTAATCAGGAAGAGCGTATTCTTTAACGATGCCATCTCCGGGTAACAGCCATGTTCGATTAGGATGTCCTCCGCCTCATAGCCGGTCAGCCCTATGCCGGACACATCCACGGTCAACCGCAGCGGATCGAAATCATGAAAGCCTGGCTGTGTCTCTTCGAGTCCAAAGGAGCGCAACCCTTTGATCTTGTTGATCTCTATGCGTGTCCATTTTGCCATCTCCAAACGATCAGTGAACAATGTCTCGCCTTGCACAGAAAGCGTTTCAATGCCATTGAACAAGGCGGTCAGGATCACCGAACTAAACGATGTTGAAACAAAGCCCAGATCATTTACCACTTCGTAGAAACGGGGGATCAGGTTTTTGTTGTTGAACAAGATGATTGAGCCTTGACCAAGCGCGGGGCAGGTCTTGTGGGTGGAGTAAGTCACAATTCGAGCGCTGGTCTCTTCTGCGCGTTTTGGGAAATCAGGATGGAAAGCCCAATGAGAACCATGCGCGGAATCGACCACGAGCGGAATACTGCGGCTCCTGGCTTCCAGAGCCAGCGCCTCTATGTCGGTGGCAATCCCAAAATAATTTGGGTAGGTGAGAAATATTGCGCGCGCTTTCGGGTGGTCATCCAATGCCTGACGCAATTCTTCAGCAGTGATGCCCATCGTGACCCCTAATTTTTCAGAGTAGCGCGGGGTGATGTAGGCGGGTCGAAGACCGGCATGGATGATTGCCGCCAGGACCGAGACGTGCGAGTCGCGCTGGATGAGAACGGTGTCGCCTGGGCGCACGAGACACAACAGAGCCATGACATTGAGGGGAGTCGTTCCGCTGGTGGAAGGATAGGCAAATGGCATACCGTAAATGTCAGCGACGTGCGCTTGCGCCATGCCGATCGGCGTCATTGGTTCATAGCGAAATACTGTCCCGATGGAAGGGACGCTGATTGAATGATCCAAACGTGCGATTTGTTTCAACGCATTAGCCATCTTGTCGATGGCGCTGCGTTTGGTTGTTCGATGTTTCGATGGTTTCATTTCATCATTCCCGCTCCCCGGTTGTGACCTGGTGTACAGAAGCAGGCTACCCCGCGCGCATAAGAAATCCGGCTAACTTCCTGAATCAAGACCTGGATTCCGTTCATTTTTTGGGGGCGGTTATTCCTGCGTATTTTTCCTGGCTTGTCTGTCGTGTGCTTTCCGTTCTTCTTCATGTTGTGCTTGTTTCCTTTCGGTTTTTTGTGATTGATTGTTTGTGGCAACAAAAAAGACCAGGCTTATCCTGATCTTTTTACATCCGAAATCCCATCGTCATGATTGGCGATGCTATCAAAGGCCTGCCCAGCTTCGCATTGATTTTTCTGTGATGAGCGTTTTCTTATTGTTACCATAGGAAGACCTTCAATTGATATTCTCAATCCATGCAAAATATCCAGCCCTCTCCAGCATCCTTCCAAAATAAGCGCCAAGGTTGTCCGCTGAAATTGCGAGAGCATTCAAATCTTCCACTACCAGATGGACCGTCCAAAACCTGTATACCGGCAGCGGTTCAACCATGAACTGAATGCCAGTGTCAGCAAGGAAGTATTTCAATTCTTCAATCTGTTTTGCCTCCTGTTCGTTTTTTGCCCACATGAGCCACGAACAAAGAACAGGACGCTCACCAATCGCGACTCGATAAACGTCAGGACATTCAATCGTTTCAATCATACAAATTACCTTTCTTGATACTTGATTTTGGGGTTGAGAACGGCGTAATAACCGCCTCATTCTGACTGCGTACAACTAGCATTGTACGCAGTCATATGGTATTATCGGGGTACATAATCCCCAATTACGCAGTCAGGATGATGTCAATGTCACTGCGTAAAATACCTAAACACAGAGAAACCGCTACATGATCAACGAAGAAGATTTGAAGCAAATGCTGGTACTTGCTGAAACAAACCACGAGACCGGAACCGACCCACTGGATATAGCATACTGGCAAGGTAGGAAAGACGCCTTGAGAACCTTGCTTGCTGAAACCCTGAACGATGATGGATATATCCGCCAAATTCAATCATCCGTATTTCATATGCAAAAAGAACAACGAGAATTTGAACCCGCTCCTGCAAGTGAAATTGCTTCAGTAAACCAGTGTATTGAGTGCGCTCAATCATATTTTCATAAGCCCGGCTGTAGACATGGGCTTGGTTTGTCGTTAGCGCAGTTTCTCGAAAGGCGAGAATCCATAGAAGCATGGCTATCTGCTAAAGGTGAACAATGAGCAAAAAGAAACAAGCACAAGCTCATATCATAACTACCGCCCTGGGCATCTCAACCGGTGATCGCATACGGACCAACTACGGAACTGGCGGTATTGTCACTCACGTTAGCAGACCACACTACGTTGACAAGTACGCGGGTTTTCGCGGCATCCGAACATGGCCTGTGGTATCCATCAATTACGATGGAAATTGCATCATCAACGACATCCGACTCGAAGGGGATCATTGGTTCACAGACACGGATGATGAGATCTTCATTGAGAAGGCATACAAGACTGACCTCCTTCAACTGGATATGTTTGAGACCGTGCTTGAACCCTTCGAGCCGTATGAGTTCCGCGCAGGCGTGGACTACACTCACAACGCCTGGTCGTGCGACAAGTGCGGCGACTTCAATGCAGAACCGGAGAGTGGCGATATGCGCTGGCACTGTTCAACATGTGAGCAATACGGCGTGTATCAGCTTTATGTGATACTGCCGAGGGAACATGGCGCAAAACAACACAACTCATACTTGATCCATCTTGGAGCGAGGGACGACATACAAGGAGGATGACGTGAACACAACAACCATCGCCGCCATCTGTTTCTACTTCGGATGAAAAGTGTTGAAGCCAATCATTTACCCGGATGACGAGGAAAAATAAAATTAGATCGCGGGTTCGACTTACGTCGGAATCGCGATCTAATAAACAACAAGGGGAACGAAAATGTACAAAGTAGAAATACTCTGCGGAGAAGTTTGGGTCGTCGCTTGCAGCTGCGAAACAAAAGAAGGCGCAGAGTTTTGGATAAGAGAATTTGAGAAAGTCAGTATGAAAGCGAGGATCGTAGAACCACAATGACTCCCAAACACAAGAATATCATCGAAATCTTCGAGTCCTACATGAACGCCGCGCCCCTGCCCTCACGCTCACGAGCAGGCGCATCGGATAAAACCGTGCGAGGCTATGTGCATGACGTGAATGATTTTCTCGGATGGTGGAAGCAGACCGAAGGTGAAGCCCTTACCGTTGAGTATCTTCGGAAAGACCAGTTTGCGCTCAACAAGAAAATGATACAGGATTATGTCAGCCACCTGGAAAAGAAAGTGGAAAACTCCACCGTATTAAGAAAGGTGTCCGCCTTGCGTGCCTTCGTGAAGTTCCTGCAAGCATCGAAGACCATCGAGCATGAACCCATGCACGGTTTGCGCTTGCCAGGGAAAGCCGAACCCGAGCCGCGCGGACTGAGCGATAAAGACCGTTCCCGCTTCGAGGCGGTATTCCAAAAGCCCTGGCTCGATACAACGACCAAACGCAAGCGCAGGGAAGAAGTCGAAAAGAATGTCGTTGAGGAGGCAGGGAACCGCCTGATACGTGACCGCGCCATCGTATTCTTGATGATGTACGCAGGACCGCGCGTTGACGAAACGCATCATCTCAATCTGGGCGACATCATTCTGAAAGAAAAATCAGGCACGCTCCACATCCGCAAAGGAAAAGGTTTTCGGGAACGCTACACCTCCATCCCGCTGCCTGCCCGTAAGGCCTTACACGCGTGGTTTGAATTGCGTAGAGAACTGGGACTTGGCAGCGAAAAAAATGCTCCGCTCTTCATTCGCCTGCGCGGAAAACCAGGCGAGCGATTATCCATCCGCGCGATGCAGGATATGGTTTCAGAAGCCGGTAAACGCGCCCGCATCGAAGAGCCAGTGACACCTCACATCCTGCGTCACACCTGCGCCTTCATGTTGCGACAGGCAGGAGTGAACATCGAGACGCGCTCAAAGATGCTTGGTCACTCCATTGAGACTGCTTCAAAATATGGCGCGCCTGGTGGAAGTGAGATCGAGAGAGCTGCCTCCCTGCTAGATTACGTCGAAGCGGGTTAGGATAATACTTACAAGATTCTGTAAATAAATATGTGTTTCTACATCAATTGTAAAACATACTTTAGTGCTTTCTGCTCCTGTCACTGTGCGGCATGTTCCGATTTAACTGCGCGATTTTACCGGCCTATGCAGAGTCATTCTTGGATGGTGAGTATGTCACCCATTCACCAATCCACGCGACCCATCAAGATCGGCATCACCACCTGGTTTATGAGTTATTATGAGAAAGGGCTTTCCGTAAATCCTCGAGATAGAGTTTCCTGTCAGACCTGAGAAACGCTCCTGAGGCACTTGGATTATTGTTCCACATATCTGCAAATTGCAATGCTGACAAATTAAAAATTGCGCTATAATTTCATTTATTAGAGTTATCGGGCCTAGTTTTGTCTTTTCGTTTCGGTGTGTTAAAGTCAGGGCAAAAACCATGGGAAATCCGAAATCATCTATCAAAACTTGTATAGTATTCAGCATTGCAGTCCTGCTCTCTGCGTGTGGGCAGTTGATTCCAATTCTATTCAATGATACTGAATTGACCTTGGGCGGAGATCAAACATGGTCCATTCGATATACGATGGTTCTACCTAATGAAACAGAATTTTTGGTGGGGCAAAATCAAGAGACCTGGGATCAGATCATCTCAGATTATGAGTCAAGATGGGTGAAGACTTCCTGGGAAGTTCTTCCACAGAAACCAAATGAAACAAAAATAGACTATAGAAAATCAAACTCCCAAGCCAACTTTGATAGTCTAAACCAAGTTGAATTTCACCACTCCAATCAACCCCTTCCTTTCATGAAGGGCTCAAAACATCTTTCTGCAAATGCGGTGTTGATGGATATGGGAATTGTGCAATGGACTCTTCCTTTTAGGGAAGTGATTGTTATTAGATTGACAGCTACAGATTTGACTTGGTTGTGGATCGTCTTGTTGGTTCTGAGTGGAATTGGCTTTATCGTGGCTGGATTTGGAGTGAGTGGAAAACTGCCAAAACGGCAACAGAAAATGTCTTCTCCTATACCCTATCATCCAACAGAACAGTTCCCGTCTCCATTGCCAACCGATAAAAAATATTGTCCACAATGTGGAACAGCAAATCCGCAGGAAGCGGGATTTTGTATAAAGTGCGGTTTTCAATTTCCATCTCAATGAGACCCGGAGGTTATGATGATATGCCCAAACTGTGGAACTAATAATGAAGACACATATCAGTTTTGCATGAGTTGTGGAACTTCCCTTGCCGGACCCACTACCACCCCATCAGTAAAGGATGTACCGCCTCAGGATGCAACGCCACCAAGACGGCCTGCTGGTGAAGTGTTGAGTGGTTTCATGCGCAGAAAGGATTTGTTGAAGGACAAGGTTACCCCGGCTGATGGGGAGGTTTCTGTTCGAACCTATTATTGTACTTATTACAAATCTAGGTTGCTCGGCATGGAGGCTTCTGGATACCTCGGAGTAACAAATAAACGTGTTATCTTTCAAGCGCTTGGAACATCTAATGCCGGCAATAGTGTAATACAGAGCGAAGTGCCAATTGCGGATGTATCTGGTATGAGTAGTTATAAAGGAACATATTTCAGCATTGGACATCTGATCATGGCCCTGTTTGCTTCCTTTCTGGCCTTTACCCTCATGACCGCTATCGTGACTGCTCTTAGTATCGTGAATACTCTTGGAGCCCTGATTAGTTCTGCAGACGTAAGTATTGATGCCTTGTCAGCTGTTAATTGGCTTCTGGCAATTATGGCATTCATTTTTTCCTTTGGACTTTCCAGGGCTTCCATTTGGAAAACAGTCCTGGCAACCACATCCACAGTGGCTTTTAGCATTGCGGGTGGAGGATCGCTGATAGGTGGTATCTCAAAGAGCATTTTCTCCTTAGGGCAATCTCAATCGAGTGCAAGTGGAGGACTAGCACTATTGGCTTTCGTACTGGCATTTGCCACCGGGATCAATGCATTATCCTGTGTATTCTGGTATGCGCGGCGTCCAACTTTTTCGCTAGCAATAAACTCCAAAGGCGGCTCAAGTACCCCGATCAGAATTTCAGGAGCCAGCGGAATTGGATTGTTTGATGTCTCTGCTGGAAAGGCCCTGGAGGCAGACCCCGCCGAAGATTCAGAAATCATGCTTCAGGAACTGGGGGCCGTAATTCTGGATATTCAAATGCTAGGTGATTTGGGTATAAAAAAGTGGAAAGCCTGATAGATTCAGAAGCAGAAACAATGGAGTGATAACCATGAATACAAATCAAATGAAATTCCACTTATCCGATAACGAACAGGTGGTTCGGAATTATGAATGCACAAAGCATACGAGATTTTTTAGCGCCCCGGTGATTGGTTATCTAACAATTACCAATAAGCGGGTTGTTTATCACAGCCAGGCAAAATCGCTCAGTGGATCCAGCGCAATCGTTTCCGAACTTCCACTAGATGATGTCTCTGGCATAAACACTTCCGTTAGTGCGTCATTCAACTGGGCTTTCTTTGCTGTATTTTGTTTGATCATGTACTTTGTCACATATCTGTTTACATCCATTCTGCCATCCTTCCTGACAGGATGGGGTATGTCCATTCTTTTGTTGCTACCGTACTTGATAGCCCAGCTCTTTGAAAAGAACATCCTCAGTCAGGAGATTCAGCAACAATTTCTGCAGAACATCAATGCGATCCCAGGAAGTGATATCCTTAGAAAGAGAGATCGAAATTACTATGTGGGTGTGTTCCGTTTTATTTTTTTGATTGGTTTGGCTCTGGCGGCGTGGAACATTGTCATGAATTCAAGAATGATCCAATTCTCACTGGTGACTTTCGCTTTGCTTGGAGTCGTGTACTTTTGGATATATAGGGCGATTTTTAGCAGAGTCAGAAGCTTTAATTTAGCGATAACTTCACGATCTCCAAAAAATGCAGGGATCGTTATCCCCGGAAATCCTTTGAGCCTGTTTTTGGGAGGCGATACTGCCGCCATACAATCACTTTATGCTGGACCCGGTCAGGATGCAGAGCGGGTCGTAAGCGAATTGGGCGCCGTTCTTACAGATATTAGGCAAATGGGAGACCTTGGCATACAAAAGTGGACGCGTTAGCCAATTTAAAGCGAAATTACAATCTAAAAATCAACTATATTCTCAATCAGTATCAGCGATTGAAATTCACAGTCGTAATAATTGTGGAGATAAATGATTATGACAAAAAATGACGAAACCCAATATGAAGAAAGTGTCCGAAATGGTGAGCTTGAGCCAAAAAAGATTATGCAATACCATGTAGATAATTTTAACCGCGGAGGTGGCGAGAAACCTGTTAAAGTTATGCCCACTGAAGCAAAGGATCGAGACAATGTATCTGGTTTTTTTACACAAGAAAAATTTATTAAAGGTAGCACACCAAAGCAAATGGAACACGATCTTGGTTTACAATCTGGAACATTGGAAAATGGTGCCACTATATATGAGTTTACTGATACTCCCACTGCCGAACAGTTTGTACCAGCAGGCTATACACATATGCCTGGTGGAAGACCTTATGAGGAGGGAGGAGAATATCCAGTTGGGTCTGGAGTAAAGCAATTTGAGTTGAAAGAGGATGTACCTGCTAAGGTTGTTGGAAAAGTCAATTATGATGAGCCGTGGATGGGACAATCTGTCGGAAAACAAGAAAATGAGGTTCGTCATTCAGAGAATAATGAACCTGCATCAAAATCGATTGATCAACCAAGTCAGCCGACCAAACCCTCTCAAACATCCGACCCCGCACACGAACAGAATGAAGAGTATCACCAAGGTTATGGCTATTGAAACACAGCCTTGGTGTTGTAATGCAGATTTTGTAATCAAAAGGAGATGAAAAGATGCAAGAAACTTATTCTGGTCCTGAGTATGAACCTCGCCCGGAAGATAAAGCTAAAAAGCCATCGGTTTCTCCCCCGCAAACCACAATTCCATCGACAGTAAGCAGTCCAACAAGTTCGACAACTGGAATGAACGATGAAGAATTACAGAAATTAATAGTGGAGACAGAAGCCCAGAAGGTTAAAGATTTAAAGAATGTGCGAGAGGAAATTGAGCAGATTAAAGATAGTAATGACAAAAAATCAATCACATCAAATAATCAATCTGCCCGTGTCCCTGCGGCTTCTTCCGCGACTAATCCTGAGCCTGAGCAAGACGATGAATATTATCAGGGCCAGGGTTATTAACTACGGAGGTTTCAGCCTGTGAAAAACATCCAAGTGTTTGAAGGAAATGAGCTTAAGCAGTCCCCGCCAAACCTGCCCATGTCTGAAGCGCGTTGCCAGTTGCAAGGAACAGACTCATCGGGCAGAAATATTTTCATTCCATTGGATGATAATTTATTCAGCCAACATATGATGTTTCTCGGAAGCATTGGTACAGGAAAGACCAATGGAATTTTCCAGATTATCTCGCAGTTGAGAAGTAGTATGACCTCCAACGATGTGATGATTATATTTGATACAAAAGGTGATTTCTATAATGCCTTCTACCGCAAGGGTGATATCGTTATCAGCAATGACGATAAAGCAACGGGAGAAATAAGCAAGGATTATTGGAACATTTTCAACGAGATTGAGTTGGATGAATCGATGGAAGAGAACATCATTGAAATTGCCCGGACCTTGTTCTACGAAAGATCTCAAAGATCCAGCCAGCCTTTCTTCCCAAATGCGGCACGTGATCTTTTCACTGGTATTCTTCTGCACTTCTGCCGCAACGCCGGTCAAAACAAGATAGATAATGCCCAATTACGTTCCTTCCTGGATCAATCACCATCCGCAGAAATTAGGGCGATGCTCCAGAATCATGATGACTTGAAGGCAATGGTCAGTTACATTGCTGATGACCGTTCACCCCAGACGCAAGGTGTGATTTCGGAATTGCAACAATTGATCAGAGAAATATTTATCGGTAATTTTCGCAAGGCAGGCACACTATCCCTGCGCAAAGCAATTCGCAACAAGGGCGGGAGGATCGTCTTCATTGAATATGATTTAGGCATTGGAGGAATGTTGACCCCAATTTATCGCCTCATGTTGGACATGGCCATCAAGGAAGCCCTAGGTCGAAAAAAGAGTGAAGGCAACGTATGGTTCATCATTGATGAATTCAGGTTGATCCCGAATCTTCAACATGTCGATGATGGCGTAAACTTCGGGCGCAGTCTTGGCGCAAAATTTATCATCGGTGTTCAGAATGTCGAGCAGGTTTTCCATGCCTATGGCGAGGCATTAGCCCGCAGTATTCTCTCCGGTTTTCTCACTACTGTCGCTTTTCGAGTAAACGATACTGCCACAAGAAATTACATCCAGGAACTTTTCGGTAAAAACCGGAAAAAGGATGTGTATATGGCAACGGTTCAATCGCGCGGGGTTATTGAGCAGGTTCGAGATGCAAATGTTGTCGAAGATTGGGATATTGCAAATCTGCCAGTTGGACGGGCGATTCTTGGTCTATCAGGTCTGGAGCCGTTCTATTTTCAATTTAAGAAGTATGAATAGCAAGATGAAGAAACCATATGCAATGTCCTTATTGTGACAACCAACACCCTGCTAATGCCCAATTTTGTCCCGTAACAGGTAAAGCGTTACCTAGTATACAAACCACGTCAAAACGCTTTTATGTGGGGATGGGTATATTTAGCGTTTTATTAATGGCTGTGAGTATTTTCATGCTTCTAAGGGGTGATAGGGTTCTCGGAAATTTTGCAATGCCTTCTAATGGAATTGATGCAGCAAACCCTACCGGTCAATCTGAAGTGCAACCGGCCAATGAGCAAAGTATTCCAACAAAAAGACCAACGTCAACATCTCTGCCAACATCAACGCCGACTCAAACACCGATTCCAATTCTTTCTCCCGTTGAACTTAAAGTCAATTCAGCAGATGATGCTGAGATCGTCTTGATTCCAGCAGGAGAGTTTTTGATGGGTAGCGACCAAGCCAATGATCCTTATTTCTGGGGAGCCGAGGCACCACAACATACCGTAACCGTGGACGCATTCTGGATTTATCGAACAGAAGTGACTCAAAGTATGTATCTGAAATGCGATGAAGAAAATGCCTGTCCTGCTCCTGTAATGATCAACCACCCTATTGCACAGCAATATGAGAATCCCCGCTTTGATGACTACCCTGTGGTCATGGTTACATGGCAGAGTGCCCTGGCTTATTGCCAATGGGCGGGTGGACGTCTACCAACCGAGGCAGAATGGGAAAAAGCCGCGCGGGGCACGGATGGGAGACTCTTCCCGTGGGGTTATAATTCAAACACAGATGGGCTAGCCAACTACTCATCTTCCTCGCCCTCCCCTGTAGGTTCTTATCCAGCTGGGTCAAGCCCATACGGTGTGTATGATATGGCAGGAAATGTTCTTGAATGGGTAAATGATTTTTTTGAACCCCTCTACTACCAATACTCCCCTTTGGAAAATCCAATAGGCCCGGCTTCCGGGAGTCGCAGGGTCATACGTGGAGGCGCATTTACTCAAAATGGAGTTGATGGATTGAGAACGGTCGCAAGGGCAAGCCTAAAGCCAACTGATACAAATATCAGCGTGGGTTTTCGTTGTGCGATTGATGCGCCATAAATCAATGAATCTTCCTTCCTCCTTCCGACGCTTGAAAATGTGAGACTAAAACATGAACCATTGTACTAACTGTGGAAGTGTCGTACCCAAGAATGCGAAACACTGCCCGCGATGTGGCAAGCCTTTGGCTGGGAAAAAGATGTCACCTATCCCATTTTATTCAGTCGGATTCATACTTCTTATTATGAGTGGAATATTGTTCGGAAGATACCTGCAAAGGCAACAGTTGTCATTCCTCTCACCCAACCCCAGTAATCCTGTTCAGACGCTTGCAGGACCAACCAATGGGGTGCCAACAATTAGCACTACTCCCACGCGAGTGTTCCCTACCGATACAGTTATTCCACCTACGCCATTAACCCCTTCTGAAGATCCAATTGGGAAAATAGTTTATACGTGTCAAATAGACAGGAACGAAAATCGAAATCAAATTTGTATTGTGAACGCAGACGGGAGCGACCAAAGGCGTTTAACGACCGATGATTATGCAAATCATTATTATGCATCACTCTCACCAGATGGGAAGAACGTCGTCTTTTCATCAAATCAAACGGGTTCTCACGAAATCTACGAGATGGATTTGAGTGGGCGTCAGACTCGCTTAACCTCCATGGGGGAACTATATGCGCCTGAAATATCCCCCGACGGGAAATACATTGTCTTTACCAAAGCAGAGGGGACATTTTCTTCGATCTGGATCATGAACCGGGATGGCGACAACCCACATTTTGTGTTTTCATCAAATGGACTTGACGCTGTCGATCCGACTTGGTCACCTGATGGTAAAAGAATATTATTTGCACTAGGTATGGGTGACAATAAGAAGCTTCATACGATCGATATAAACGGTTCGAGTTTGCAAGTTGTTAGCGATGAATTTACAACGCGCGGACGCAGTGACTGGTCTCCAGATGGTAACAAGGCCGCTAGCTACACAGGAGGGACATGGAAACGGAAATTATTCCTAATGAATATTGATGGATCAGGATTATTGGAACTGTTCTCTACAGGAAATGTACAAGCACCGAGCTATTCACCGGATGGTGGGTGGATAGCATTTACTGGTTACATTGACAAGATGGGAGACAGTGAAGGTTGCGAAATTTATATTTTGAGATTGAAGGACAAAAAGCTTGAGCGTTTAACGGATAACAACTATTGTGATTGGCAACCACGTTGGGGACCATAGAATGACCCAAATTTCTTTATGAAAATGGGCGCGGTTGAACAAAGACTTTGAAAATCAACTTTGGAGGCTGAAATGCACTGTCCTCATTGCGGTCAGGAGCACCAAGAATCAACAGTATTTTGTCCAACAACGGGGCAGAAGCTTCCAGTTTTTCGTTACTGCATGAATTGCGGGCTTAAACTCCAATCAACCTGGAAGGTTTGCCCAAAGTGTGGAGCACGGGTGAGTGAAACTGAGAAAATCAGGCATGGTGAAAGTAAACATATTATTAATTCCCCGAAATCCTGGAAACCATCCCGGATTCTTTTGATTGGATCATTTTCTGTCCTTATTCTTTTCTTCACTGCATATCTAATATATCCACATTTTGAAATATTTAAAAACACGACATCCACTGATGCTTTCACTGTCACAAGCTCCACTGAGACTGGAAAGCTCACTGTACAAGATGAATACTCAGGCAGCACTCCTCCGACCGAAAGTTCAACAAACAATGATATTGCTGACAACAGATGGAAAGTTGCTTTTTTACGCGAAGATGGCACTTTATTACTATCAGATAATTCTGGAGATACAGTCACAGAGATAAAAACAGGAATACCCATAGCCGATATATGGGAGATGAGCTGGTCTCCAAATGGACAGTATTTACTAATACAGATAGGCTTTCCAGCTCGAGCCAGATACCTTGTCGATATTTACAAGAAAAAAACATACGCCTGGCCACAATCATTAACAGAATCATACCAGTTCCAATGGTCTCCGGACTCTAGAAAGTTAGCCATAACCACCTTGAATGATTCCGGGCAAGACTGGAAATTGTATATCGTATCGATTTATGGCGATATCATAAATACGGTCGATGGCTTAAGCTTCGATGAAATACCATCATGGAGTCCAAACAGTCAAGATCTAGCTGCACCTGCTTCTCCTTCAGGGAGTGGGCCACACCGTCTTTACCTTATTACTGCAGATACAGGGGATTTCAAGGATATCACTCCTACCGGATTTGATCTGATACGTAGTACCAGTTGGCTTCAAGATGGCAGGTTGATTTTTGAAGCTAATAATCAAGGCTATAGAACATGGCATATTCTTGACCTTACAACAGGAGATACGGACCTGTTATACAGTAATTCACCGACCAATGGATATGTTCGGTATCCCAAAATATCCACATCCGGCGCGATGTTTGCTTACGTTGCAGAGGAAATTGATGGTACCTGGTCCATTTATGTCGAAAACCTGAAAACTAAAGAGCGAGAGCAAATTTGGCATGTTGATGCTGCTTATGATGTGGGACTAGGGGCTTGGAGTCCGGGCGATAGTTATCTTATATTTACAAAAGCAACTGACACCAATCGACTAAACAACCAAACGTATCTAATAAAACTATATAACAAACAAATTCAGCCTTTGCCTGGCGGGATCGCCTGGATACAAAATAATTCAAATTGGTTCTCTTCCAACTTGGGTTGGATAAATGAAAACCAGCTATTGATTTCAAAGCCAATAGACGAAAACAACAGTGAAGTTGTTATTGTAGATGTCTTGGGCAATGAATTGCAAAGCCTGTGTTCATTAGAGACGGTAAATAAGCGATGTGCTTTGTGGACATCTCCCTGATTTCATCTTTTAACTAAGTTTCTAGAAACACGAATACGGGACACTACAAAAATTTTCTATAACTATCGAGGCTCAAATGCATTGCCCTTATTGTAATCAGGAACACTCAGATACAGCTACTTTTTGCCCAAAGACTGGACAGAAAATTGTGGCAATCCGTTATTGTGCAAATTGCGGAACTGAACTTCGGGAGTCTTGGAAGGTATGTCCAAAATGTGGAACACGGGTGGGTGAAATTGAGAAAATCAGCATTTACACAAGTAAACAAGGTGGCAAATCCAGGCAACCCAAGAAGCCAATCCGATCTTGGACACCTATACTATTCTCATTCTTAATTCTAGCCCTGATAGTATATCTATTTCTTCCAAGACTTGGATTTTCCTTTGGCAGAATAACATCGGAGGTTTCCCGCGTAATTAATTCATCTGAGGGTGGTGAATTAACTTTACCAAATGAGGTCATCATTAGGATTCCATCTGGGAGCCTGCCAAAGGACACACAAGTATCAATTAAGAAAGCCACATTAGAAAACGCTCCCCCGCTGCAAACTGAACTTATTGGTGTTGGCAGCGCTTACCAGATCAACCTTGGTCATGACCAGCTCGAGAAACCTATCACACTGGAAATCCCCTTCGATCCAGCATTGCTACCAAGTGATGTTGAGCCAGATCAAGTTTTCTTGTCTTATTATGATGAAACGACGAAAGAATGGGTCTTTGCAGGAGGAGAAGTTGACACACTACGCAACGTAATCATACTTGAAACAACGCACGCTTCTTGGTGGATGCCAACCACCTGGAACTGGAAAGCCTGGATTGCAGTACTAAACAAAACTTTTCAATTTACCATCGTCGATTGGATCGAAGCGGCTAAACTGCTAACAGATGATTGTCCACAGACAGGAAGTTATGTTCAAGTCGATTCCAGCCAGGCTCGAAATGTTGTGCAAGGCTGTGTCGAACAAGATGATGCCAAACAGCCAAGGTTACGCATTGTAAATCCCAAGTCATTTTTCTTTGAGATACAACCCATCTCGGGTGGGAATGGTTATCCCGCTTCCACCCTGCTTTCCCCGGGAGAAGACTTGGAATTCGAGGCATATACCTCCGATCCTGCTCCGTTAATTATTGAAGCCTCCATGACCCGGAGATCGGGGTGGTACTTGGTAGTTCACATGGTCATTAACATGTTGCCAGGAGCAAATCAATTCGGTATTCAGGGCCGCCATGTTGCCTGCATCACAGAGCGCTTGGCAGATGTTTCCCACATTGCCGAAGCGGTGGAATCATTATTGGTAGATAAAAACGGTGCGGCAGCAGCAGAACACCTAAGTGAGTTCATGTTAGATGGTGATGCGGTGCGCCGATTTATTACGGCCGCGGATGATTGCAACTTTGGACCTGCGCCTACATGGAGCGTGGAAGGTATCAAGCAGATTGGAGGTGCTGTTAGCACAATTATGAGTGCTACCGACTACATTGCGAATTATTTCGCTGGGAACACCCGATCACAAGTTTCTTTTATCTGGGCACCAAATCTTATATCTTCGAAACCCCAAGGGAGATTAATCTACACGACCGGGCAATTGGGCGATCAAAAACTGTGGCTACGGGATCTATCAAAGCCAGAACCGTCCTTGCTGGCGAGCGGTGCCCAAGTATATGGCTACGGTTGGAGGGGCGGCATCCTTTACGGAGTTTCCCCGCAACAAAATGGCGTATTTGATGTATATCTTGCAGAATCCAACGGCGCAAACCCTATTTTGGTTGCCTCGGGCGTAGACCAAGCCTTTGCAGGCAAATCACCGGACGGATCGAAAATCCTTGTGCGAAAAATAACGGCAAACGGGGAAAGCCTTGACCTGATTGATGTTATTTCTGGACAGACTAACACACTGGTTCAAGAAGCGGAATCGGTTTTTCCATTGTTTATAGACACTGGCAAGAGCCTTGGTTTCGAAGTAACCCAGAATGGCAGTCAGAGTCTCTACGTAGTAGATGTCAATCTACAACAAGCGCCACGCAAATTAGCTGATGGGCAATATATTTATTTATTATCTTATTATGATACCGATCATCTTGCGTGGGTCAACTACGAACAGGGACAGGAAAGCGTTCATATCTTTGATCCTATGGATGGTAGTAGTCGAGAGCTTCTTCAGGCACCAAACATCAGATGGGCTATATTAAAAGATGGCAGTGTCTCCTTTACCCTTGATAGGGTAGACGGAACAGAGCAATACTTTCAGTTGCGCGGCACCGAACTGCAAGAAACAAATGGACAAATTGTAGATATTTCGCCAGATGATAATTACTTCATATATATGAAAAACGGGCACAAATATATAGAGAAAGTATACGGCAACGAACTTCGGCAGTTAGATGCTGGCAACCTGCAAGTAATCTGGACACGTTTCACAACCGATAGTCAATATGTCATTTTCATTGCTAGTTCTGAAGATCAAACTGAGTTTGCCATGTTTAGTGCACCAACCTTTGGTGGTGATGTACGTGAAATAGGACGATTTACCGCTCCAAAGGGGTCAAGTGATCCAAATCGGGGAGTTGGGACTTACTCTTATCCATCCGGTTATGCTCTTGAAACCAGCAGGAAAACTGCTCGAGGTGGTTTTGTGGTTCCTTTAAATGGTTCTTCGGTACTTTTGGATTGGAATTGGCTGACAGGAGAGTTTGCTGGAACACACAAGATCAGCCGTGTGCAGGCAGATGGTACTAACAACCGTATCATATCAGAAGGTGCAGGAATTCTACCTAGACATCCTCAGTTCACACCAGATGGACAGGTAGTTTTTGCTATCGTGCAAGGAAGCGATGGTTTGAATAAGCTGGATTTATACAAAGCTGATGGCACTTCTGAAACTCCATTCTCAGGAGCTTCCGCAATTTCGTATCAGTTTACTTCGGACGGCAAGTATGCAGTGATTGGTGTCACTACTATAAGTGATGGGAGCAAAATCTATTTATTTAATCTTGATACCTTCGCGATTGAATACCTCACCGAAGGTAGTGATCCACAGTTGTTAGATTCGTATTCTTTGGATGGTATTCAACCTTGGGAATGATTCTGGGTTTGAACGATTGCCTAGGAGACAACACTCTATTAATTGTCAAGGAGGATAATATGTTTTGTAGCAATTGCGGGACTGAACTTCCTGAAGAGGCCAAGTTTTGTTGGAAATGTGGCACTCAGGTTCAAAAGTTTATAAGTGTTTCGGGAAAAGCAGGTGTTACGCAAACAGAACCTACTTCTATACCGGTTGTCGGTCAGAAAGAGTTCCGCTCTATTAGTTGTGCAACGGGCGGTTGTAATAACCCTGTGATCGGACAAATGCTCCTGTATCTCATATACGAGTACGCCTAACGACCAAGAAGGGTGAAGGTAATGGGGTTGGATGCTGAATCAATGGTCATAAAATTTTCCTGATAGACAGGTTATAATGTTGAGCGTGATGAACAAACAGTGATATGCACTGAAACAACTGGAGGTTGTCATGGTAACTCAACAAATTACAAAAGATTTCATCGTTCGCCAGATCGAAAAATTATCGCAAGACGGTTTGCTGGAAGTGGCACATTTTATTGAATTCTTGAACTTCCGCGAACAAGGCCCCGTTCAAGCGGCTGTCTCTGGCGCGCATGTTGCTTTTGGCATTTGGGCAGATTATCCTGATGCACAGGATCCTGCCGCCTTTGCATTGAAACTTCGCCAGAATATGGAAAAAAGACCAAATGGCTGAAATGACGCGCCTGGTGGACACATCCATTTTCATTGATTATCTGCGCGGGAGCGAAACCGCTAATGAATGGATGAACAGTTTTGAGAGCGGCGAACTGGCATATTCGGTCGTCACAGGCGCCGAATTGTTTGCAGGATGTCGAAACCGCCGCGAACAGGAACTTGTTGAAAAAGAACTTGCTCTTTATCCGATGCTGTATATCTCTGCAGCAATTTCTGCCACTGCCTGGGAATGGTATCAGTAGCTTCATTTGAGTCACGGAGTAGGCTTCCTCGATTGCCTGATCGGCGCAAGCGCTCATCATTATGATCTTGCGGTTTGCACATTGAATGAGAAGCATTTTCGTCCTTTCGCAGATCTAAAAGTTGAACGCCCATACTGACACAAAACAAATTCGCATTGCGACAGCCGTCAATTAAATTTGACGGCTGTTTTTTCCCGAGCCTGAAAGTGGAGGTGAGTGTATGATATTGACCCACCGCATGGATGATCCGACAAATGCTCCTGTATATCCCAATGCAATAAAATTACAAGGCAGAGATGGTTATCGTTTACGAGTTGGGGACTGGCGAGTGATTTACGAAATACAAAATAATAAGTTAGTGATATTTGGTCATGAGAGTCGCTCCACGTGGAGAGGTGTACCGATGAAAGAAAATATTCAATTGATTGAGCGTGATGGCAAGCCCGAATGGGCAGTGGTCCCTTACGAGGAATATCTAATTCTGCTTGAGCAAGCCGAGGCGCTTGAAGACATTCGCGACTATGACGCTGCAAAAATGGACATCGAAAATGGAGAGGATGAGCTAATTCCTGCCGAAGTAGTCTTTGCCATTCTGGATGGCGAAAATCCGATCAAAGTTTGGCGCGAATATCGCGAATCAACCCAGCAACAACTTGCCGACTCCGCAGGAATCATCAAGCCCTATCTTTCCCAAATTGAGACAGGCAAGCGAACAGCGAAAACTGAAATACTCTCTGCAATTGCCAAGGCGTTGAATGTGTCACTGGATGATGTGGTAAGCGCGGAAAACACTTGAAAGATAGTGCGCCAGTATCATCGTATAAGCGGGCAAACGCTCCTGTGCATCGTATACGAGTACGCGTAAAAACACCATAAGAACACGCCAAAGAGGATGGAATTCTCCGTCCTCCTTTTATTTGCAGGTGTGCTTCAAGGGGAAAACTTGACAGCCATAACGCCATGCGTTATCATCCAGGCTGATGATAAAAACCTTCGCCGACAAAGAGACAGAAAAACTCTTTCAACGCCGCACATCCCGTTCCTTGCCGGAGAACATTCAACGCAAGGCTCGAATGAAATTGGAAATCATCGACGCTGCGGAAAAGTTGGACGACTTGAAAATCCCGCCTGGAAACCGATTGGAAAAATTGAGCGGAAACAGGCAGGGTCAGCACAGTATCCGTATCAACAACCAATGGCGTATTTGTTTCATCTGGAAAGACGGCGAGACGTATAACGTGGAAGTTGTGGATTATCATTAGGAGATCAATATGGTCAAGAAACTACCCCCCATTCACCCAGGGGAAATCTTATTAGAAGAATTCCTAATCCCAATGGAAATCAGCCAGTACAGGCTTGCCAGGGATATACATGTTCCTCCACGCCGCATCAATGAGATCGTGCTGGGGAAACGCGCGGTCACGCCTGACACAGCGCTTCGGTTATCCCTATTCTTTGGTCTTTCTGAGCGGTTTTGGATGAACCTGCAAACACGCTATGATCTTGAAGTGGAAAAGGATAGGCTTGAAGACAGGCTGGCAAAAGAGGTGCGTGTCTACGCAGTTGCGTAAATTCATCAACAAAACTGGCGGCGTCACAGCCGCCTTATTGTTTGATTGGCCACCATCATTAGAAATAGCGATGGTGCAGTATCACCGGAAATGGCGTTACTGAAACAAAGAAAAGAGAGGCGGTATTCCCGCCTCTCTTTTGGCGGAGGATCTCACTCCAGCCTGGCGAACGTCTCCTTGCGGAGTCGCCTCGTGTTTGCCGCGTCCTGTTTATCCGCGGGGCGTCCCTCGATGTCGCCGTGGCGCCATTGTCAACGGGTGTGCGTGCGAGCCGGAATTGCATTAACGCTGAATGGATACAGGGTGTCGTCAATGATCTGCTTCCGATTTTGCGAGACGCGCGGCAAATATATCCCGTTGGGACTTGAACCCAACATCCATCCAGTTTGGCGGGACTGATTGTAAAGAAGATGTCCCGCGACTCGAAGAGCGGCACAGCCATCCTCGAACTACTGCGGAAGACGTGCAACGAACTTGGCGCGACGATCGTGATGGTCACTCACGACCCGCGCGCCGCCTCTTTCGCCGACCGCGTTGTGTTTCTCAAGGATGGCGCGTTAGTGCGCGAGTTGAAGAATACCGAGCAAGTCCACAACCTTCAGCCGATTATGGATGTGATGGCAGGGCTGGAAATGTAGATCCGCGAACTTCTCTTTTCTGAGTCGCTTCGCATCACAGCACTGTTTACCCGCGCGGTGTCCCGAGTGGAGGAAGTTTTCAATCTCAATCTTGCCAATATCGGTGTGTCGTGAACGACTTCAAATTCTAAAACTGATACATAAATCAGTTATAATACGAGCAAAATGATCACCAATACTTCATACTTGAAAGCCCAAGATCTCATCCTACAAGATGCAATTCAACGCGATCTCACCACCGCCCGGCGCTCTGCACTATTTAAAATCCTCTGGCATGAACGCTACCTTACACGATCACAATTAATGGCCAGGGTTAACAGACAATTAGGGAGTAACTGCTTTGGTACTTCCGCGTGGGAGGACACTTTCTACCGGGACATGCACGTTGTAAAGCAGGCATTCAAGGGCGCTGGTTACCTATTGTCCTATAGTCGAAACAAACTTCAGAATGGCTATTATCTTCAAGGCCAACCATCACTGTCTCCTGAATTACGACAAGTATTGCGGAGCAGTGCAGCAGAAGTGGATCAACGCCAGGTTGACATTTATCACCAACTCTCCCCAGCAGATCGCTTTCGTCAAGGATGCTCGATCAGCGATACTGCCCGCAAAGTAGTTACGTACCGCATTCGCCAGGAAAATCCAAACCTATCTATTGAAGAAGCAAATCATGTGGCGTTACAGCGAGCTTATCGGCTATGAAAAAACAAGTTCTGGATATCGTCGGTTTCCTCAAATTGGTGCTCGAAGCGCTGGATGCTGCCGGTGTTGAGTATCTCATCGGAGGCGCGATCGCTGAATGGGCGTGGGGTGAGCCGCGCGCGACTCAGGATATAGATATCGTTATCAATCTGCCTATCAAAGCGGTCGGAAAGTTTTCCAAGGAACTTAAAAAAAGAGATATGCTGGTTCCAGCCGAGATCATTCTGGATACGATCCTGGAAGACCGTGCCGATATCCCAATCAATGCGATTCACATATATAGCGGACTCAAAGCGGATCTTTATCCAGTCCGTTCCGGGGATCAACTCCGGCTTCGTGCCTTCCAACGGCGGCAAAGGGTTGACTACGGTCCACCGATTGGTCGTGTTTATATTCATTCTCCAGAGGATCTAATCCTTTATAAGCTCATCTATTTTGGAGTTAGCCAGCAATCCAAACATTCCCGTGATATTGCTGCGATCCTGCGGGCAAAGAAAGATCAAATTGATTTCGGGTATATTGAAGAATGGACAACTCGATTGGGGTTGAGCTCACTGTGGAAAGAAATGCTTGACAGCATTGCATGATATCTGTTGAGAAACTTGTGAGGATGCATCGATCTCAACCGTACCATAGCTAAACCAATGAATATTCTGATAGTTACATTAAGTTAGTTTACCTGTGCTCTCGCATGTACTCCCCGCCTACTGGACGATTCGCCATCAAAGATTCGTAGTTTGGCGGTGATAACAGACCACTTTCCCTCAATCGCTAGAAATATGTAGATGGGAATCCCATCAATTATACGAACCATAATGCGCAACCAGTTGATAGTCAACCAAATAATTGGCTCAGCTGTTACGAACTATCTATAGGATGAAGAATCTCCGTATGGCGATATGGTCTATGAATACAATGGCACGGGTGGAGCGCTTGTAAGTTATGTCTTGGGTGGGACTGGGTTAATGTCTCAAACCCGCGGCACGACCACCATTCTTATACATACAGCCTTTGGCGAATCGTTTGCAATGACAGGCACGACAGTTAATCCGTATCGCTATACGGGTCAGCAGTTTGATACCTTCACTGGGCTTTATAGTCTGCGGAATATCTTCGTCAATCATACCCGTAGTAGATATTTGAAAAGAGGATGCCGGTGGGATACACCGGCATCCAGCAGAACGCGGTTAGCATCCTGCGCCTGACTAGCGAACATAACCCGTTATCAACGCCTTGAGTTCAACAATTGTAGAGTGACTCATTTCATTGAGATCGCCCTGCATAAAGGCATTTGCCTCTGTGCGCGCGAACGGCGTGGCAAGCATCAACACCTTGCGGACGACATTCTCTGCCATCCACTCAGGTAGTTTGACACGTGTCTCTGGGATTCGGGTTGAAGTGCCTTGCCAGGTTGAAGAAATAAAAGCAGCCATCGCATACCTCCGATTGGCTGAAGGAGCGATTGGCTGTTTTATAGTCCGCTCCCTCAGCATAAATAAGGGATTGGACGGTAAATGGCGCCGTGGCGCCATAAAACCCAATGCGATAACTGACCAAACTAAAAAGTAGTATTGTGGAAGGCAGATAGCCAGGTCCACAATACAGAAAAACAAGCAGAGGCGGTTAGCCAAAGCTCAGGAAAAAGAAAAGGGACTTCTTAAGTATTGTGAACGAAGGCAACAAAACAGCAAAGACAAAGTGTCTGGGCGATCTGTTGAAATCAATTTACAAACTCATAAAGGATTTTCTTTTCCTGGTGTCACCGTAGTGTCACAGTCATCCCGCCAGGAGTCGAACCTGGAATTACCCGGCCGCACAACGACAAACGCGAACAGCATAATAAGCAGGCGTTATAGGTCGCATTTGTGCGGATGTACGAGATGAAGATGAGGCGACTTGTGGTCGCCTCAAACCAGAAACCTCTCGCCAAAGTTGGGACTTCGTGGCGCAACAGGCGCCACACCCCGAAGCGACGCGAGAGGGATCGTAGAAACGAACCTGTCGCGCAATTCGGAGAGAAAAGAAAGTACCCAAAGGAGGAGAAGTATTCCGGTACGCTCTTTCGAGCGAAGACCTCCTGCAAGCCACGAACCTGCGGCGCCACGCCCGAAGGCTGGCGAGGAGGCAATAAGATCTGAAGCACACTTGTATTTGAATGCAGGTGCAAATGTCCTCAAAAATGATCGTGCAATATCAACCATACACGATCACAGCATTTGCCAGAACGTGCAAGCTTTCCTGTTGAACAGAAACTTCGCTCATTTTTTCGGCGTTGATCACGCGCCCCATCATTTCAGCAATCTCGGATGAGCCGAGAGTCATCAGGGACTCATGCAGTGTCACGCGCTGCCCCTTGTCGCGCAGTTCGCCGCGCACACGGATGCGTTGTTTCGCTTTCGCATTTACAAGTTTGCCTTGGCTGGTTTTTCCGCCAGGCAAAAGAACATTGACGTAATGAGGCTTGCGAAACGGCTTCCCGAAATTACCCTTTTTCTCGCCGGAAACAGTTGTCCATTCATCGTAAACCGCGATCCGCAGGAACAAGTCCACTTCGTCATTGCGCCTGTATTCCCACGTCCGCGCCACAACACCTTCGAGATCAATGAAATTCAGGCTTTCGATCTGGTTCTTTTTCTTGGTCGCTTCAACAATCGGCGACAACCCGACCGCGTTAATGACAGCGTTCTGCCGTTTGAATTGGATGTACCGCCAGGCATCCAGATCCTCGGCTGGAACATTCTTATCGAGGAACGTGATTTCACCAGCCGCGCTGAGGAACTTACGCAGTGTTTCGTCATAGTTTGCATGCGTGATGTAGCCTTTCACGAGAACCACATCCTCCGGTTGTAACGTGATCGGTGTGTTCCCAATCATCCCGTTCGGGATGCGGATGTTGACGTAGGCGGATTGTGTGTCGTCTGTCTCACGCAGTTCACCGCGCAGTGAAACTCGCAAACGGGCGAACACGTCACCGGAACGACCCCATAAACGGATGATCGTCCCGGCGACGGTCGCCGTATTCAAATCAAATTGCTCGCTGACGCGTTTGAACGTTGTCAGCTTTTTATTTTTTACAGCAGTGGCATTTATTGGTGTTGCCATGTTGAACCTCCAAATAGAAATTATCCCCTGAAGGGGACTGTTGAGCAGATCAATCAGTAGTATCCCTTTCGCGGGAATGATTGATGCTCGGTAAAACTCGAATTCTCAATTGTTAATGTGCAAAACTTCGGTATCAGTCTGCGTTCGACTGTAAACCTGCAAAGGCTGTGACGCCTGGTGGTTGAGTAGTCCCGTGATTGTCGGGACATATCGAAACCTGGCGCCACAGGGTTGGTAGAACCTAAACGCCGGACTATACAGCCACAGGTTCGTGACCGTTGGAGCGGACCTTCATCAATTCTTGCGCGGCAGATTGGAGTTTCTTCTGCTCTTCGTTCGCGGGCTTGAGAGAATTGGCATACCACACAATCACATCAAGCGATTGATCGCCAAGTTTCTGACCCTGACGTTTCCCGTTCGGAATGATGAACGCTTCATATTTAACGAAGCTAACTGGTTCGGTCGTAATGGGATCATCTACGATCTCATCACTAACTTCCGGCTTCTTAGCCTCTACTTTAGAAGCGGGCTTCGATGCAACAGGCTTTGAAACAGTAGCCGCAGGTTTGCTTTGAGCCGCAGGTCTCGACACGCTCGACCCGGCGGGTTTCCTGCCAACAGTCGTATGTGACCGTTTGCCAAGATAAACGCTTTCCTGGAAACCCAGATTGGAAACCGCCTTACTGATGGCGTTGGTGATCGAGCCGCTCATGGCGTACCCTGCCACATCGTTGTCGCTTCCGCCCGAGGCATACACGTCACAGATGTGAATGGCAGCCACGCCGTTCAACTTGTACCAAAGGCGCAGGCGTTTGAGTGAAGCCACGTGCACACGGCGAACGCCGCCTGCCTTGATCTTGCGCTCCTCGACCATGACGACCAGGTCGCCCGGATCGTAGGAATAGCCCCAGCCAATGCCACACATGCCAAAAATTTCATTCAGCACTTTGCGCATGTAGTTCGGATCGATGTCAGTGAGACCCGCCGCGCCAGGCACAGCTGTGTACGCATCCTTCGGCAGTTCAGCGTCGAGTTTGACCGCGACCTGCTCAAGTGTGAGACCGGTCAGCGTTGTGTAGGACTGGATATTGTCCATTTTGGAATACCTCCGTATTTAATTTGCGCGCCCTGGAATTCACCAGGACGCATTGTCTTGGTGAACCTGTTATCAGGGAACGCCGACGGAGATATCCGGTCCGGCGTATTCAGTTGATAAGGTTCTGATCCCACAAGGGGATGTTTCAGGCTGGAAAGCCTGCGGCGATCCATCTGTTTTCACAGATACACCGCCGCAGAATGTTCAGCTAGTTCCACTGCTCGATCCACAATGGCATTGTGTGATCGACTGTTTTATATTTCGTCTTGACCAGCGCTTCCAGATCAGTCGCGACACCTGCGATGTTGTCCAATTTGCAGTCACCGGCGAGACGCTGGCGACTGCGCTCAGTCAATGCGCAAATCGCAACATTGCCGCCGTTTAATTTTGCCTGGTCGTGCCACTCAACAGGTTTGCCAGATTCAACCTCAACATATAACCCTTCGGTGCCTTTCTTAATCCACACATCCGGGACCGCCTTCTGATCAGAATGCATATCAGGAAGCACGCGGGTCATCCAGCCGCGCTTGCGGGCGTGCATGGCGAAAGTCAATACAGCCAGTGTATGCTCAGGGATGTTTTCACCTGCGCTCAGGCGGATCAACTTCGCCCAATCGTTCTCCATTGGCTTTTCATTAAACAACGCTTGATAGAGTCTCTCGCCATCTTCACTGAGCCGGTGGATCTTCATGGCTGTCCGCGGCATGTCCATTTCGATCTTTTCTCCAACCAGAATTTTTGCCGTGACCAGATCATCGAGCACGCGTCGTAGCGACCCGGATCCCGAAGAAACCTGCGCAACTTTCGCAATCACATCCTCGATCTCCATCGCAGAACACAACCGCCACCGTCCAATTACATAGATAGCGATCCAATAACGCTGATAGACTCTTGCTAAATCGCCGCCGATTCTGTTGCCACCATCCAGCGCTTTATCGAACGGCGCAGGAGGCAGTTTCGGAAGAACAGACAGGACGCTCTTTGTGTCAGCGATGATGTCAGCCAGCATCGGTGTTGCCCCATCAGGCAGTTCCATCTTTACAGCGTTCACAACAACATCGCTTTGTACGGTGATACTTGCACCTGGCGCATGTGCTGGTGTAATTCCAGATGCATCGTCACGTTTGGCAACACTTGATGACACAGCAACAATCTTCGCACGATCTCTTTCCTCATCTAATTGATGAACGGCTTCATTCAGCCGTGTCTGTATCGCCTCGATCTGCTGAAGCAGTTCACGCTCGCGTGCAATCGGTACATTGGAGGGAGCTGCCGCGCCCCAGCCTCGAACGCTTGGAATGTCGCGCAGGAAACTTTTCCAATCGGCAACAGTCCATGAACCGGGAACAGTAGGGTTGTCCCTGCGGATCGCTTCGAGACGTTCACCATCCAGTCGGATGACAGTCTCAAGAAGCAGTTGACGGAACTCTTGAATGATGCGTTCGTTCTGCTCGCGCAATTGCCGTTCAGCGGAAAACAAGTCACTCATTGCGCGTTGATTGGAAATGCCAAGCGCAGTTGTTGGTGAGGTCATCATTGTGTTCATTGCTTTAATAACCCAAACGCATCTTCAACCGACTGGACAGCCGTATCACGATCCAATGTGCCAGCCGCCCAATCACGAACGTTCAAGGCGGCGATCAATAGCTTTTCACGCGCGGTCACCAAGGAAGCGTCACCTGATTTAGTGTGTTTGGCAATGCGCTCTGCCAATATCTGTGCAGCCACCGGACTCGGACGAGTCTCAAGCATCGTTGCCAACTGCACAGCATCATCCTTTAAGACTTCAAGTTCTGCATGATAAGCGTGTTCCGCTTGAAGCAAACGCCAGTCCTCCCAGGATATGAGTTTCGGGGAATTGTCAGCATTCAACGGTGTGACACGCGCACCGATTGTTGCCAAGCCGATCAAGGCAAGGATCACTCCCAGAATAGCAATGCCCTGCCACAAGGACCGTTCACCGTTGAAGTCAAGTTCGAGTTCCACAATCGCCTCTATGGAGTCATGGACTTGACGCGCATTTCCGAGGTGGTTTCAACCACAATGTTCATGGCGGGTGTCATCGGGATAATGTGGTCAACAGTCGCAGTCGCCGTGCAATGCGCGAACTTCGGTCCGGGGAAGTCGATGCCAATGCCGTAGGCGTACCCAACCTGACCGGAGTCATTAAGCGTCGCGGTAAATACCTGCCGCGCCCATGATCGCCCAAGACCGGCGTTGATACGCGCCTCGCCTGTAGCGATGAAATGCGCTGTATCGAGCGCGTCAACCGCCGCCTGACATGCGGCATCCGAAGCCGTCTGCAGATGACCGCGCACATACATCATGCGTGTCACATCGATACTGAGCGAAGACAGCGGAACGCCGACCAGCAGCATCAAAGCGGCAAACCAGGCATAGGCGTCACCCTTGCGAGAAAGGATCAATGGAAACACTACCAACCTTCCTGACGAAACACGGACGTAGATGTGCCATGGAAGTCTTCGCTAAAACTGCCTCCGAGAAAAGACATCAGACCGCCGATAAAGTTTGGAACGGTCCAATCCACCTGCACATTGATCTGCGCGCCGGGAAAACCGCCACCGGAAACCGCAACGGAATACTCGCCGATTGGCGCGTGGGAAATGGAGGCCTGCGCCGCGCCATAGGCCGCGCCGCCTGCGCCCTGCTGGGTCACAGAGCCGACACGCGCCGCATAGTTGGCGGCGTTGTTGGCATTGACGCTGGCAAAGCCCGCCATCGTGAGGTTCATCAAGGCAATGGTGACAAGCACAATGACTGGCATGGCGATGGCGGTCTGTGCAAACTCATCGCCTCGGCGATTGAATAGCACACCAATCAGCTTCCGCATGGAATTACATGCCTCCGGTTGCCGCTGTGATCATTTCAACGATCTTGCCGCCGAAAGCAGCGAAGGCAGCTACACCGCCCAGCACAACCAGCACAAGGATCACGGCTTTTTCACCATAATCGTCACCGCGTTTATTGAACACTAGATCTTTGAGAACATTGAATTTTGAAATTACTTTATACATTTAGATACTCCTGAATTTAAAAATAAAAAAAGGCGCAATTCTCCTAAGAGAATCACGCCTTAATGAGCGACATTATAGAGACCTCACCCACCAAAGTCAAGATGGATGAAATTGCAAATACGCAAACAGCCGGGAAGCTCACGTTTCGATCACGCGTCCAAATCATCGCGCCCGCGCCGAACAGACCCGCACCGATGATGGATGCAAAACCAGCGAGCGGCCACAAACCCCAAAGACCCACAAGCGCCTTCCAGTCTGCGCCGCCCATCCAGTTACGTAGCGCGGCAACAGTCAACACCATAACGATAACCAGTGATATCAGCGCTAGTGGTTCACGCACGGTCAAGCGGAATATTAGTCCAACAATACCAAACATGGCCAGTGGGACACTCAGCGCGTTGGATACTTCACGCGTCTTCCAATCCTGCCAGCCCATCCAACCCATCAAGATGATCAGGGCGAGATGAAAGAGGAGCAGGAAAATATTACTCAACGACATAGAACCACAACTTTGACGGCTGACCCCAATTCACTCCCAGACGCGTTCCAGCGGCTTGCGCTTCAAGATCAAAGAACTCTGCATTCTCTGAAATTGTACGTTCCACAACTTCAACACCTCGCCCCCATTTGGACTGATTGAGCAGTGGACGCGAAGCAAAAGACTCCAAACGTCCAGCCGCAGAATTTCCACCGTTGGCACGCAGTCGTTTGTCGAAGCGTAACAGGTCAGGCGCAGGTAACGTGGACACCACCAGGCGGCGGTTGTCCGTGGTACGCAAATCAATCGCATTCACCTCTGGCGCGAGACGTAACACTTCCGTGACCTGCACGCGCTGCTCCAGACCTGCGCTGACTTGCTCGCTGATCCAGGTATAGGCATTGAACGATGCATCGATCGCGCGCGTCTGTTGTGTGCGGCGCGCCCGGATTTGCATGGCGTAGTAATCCTGCACAACACTCTCGATACCGCGTATCGCCTTGGCCATGCGTTTGTTTTGAAGGGACAGGATGACCGCCAGAACCGCGATCAAAAGAACTGCAACATATTCGATCATTTTTTATTTACTCCTTATTGAATTGATTGATGGTTTGCGCCAAAGAGCGCAGGGCTTTCGGACGCGGGTCTAACACGTACAGTATCCCAAAGAACAAGACCAGCGAAATCAGGATCAACACAAGCCATACAGGGCTTGGGGAAACGAGGCCGGTCTTCTGCGAGGTTTGACGTTTTACAACCTGAGCAACCGCAGGGGTTGCTGGCTTGACGATCACTTCGACAGGCGCAACAACAGCAATGACGGGAGCGGGGGTTGGAATAACCACTGTTGGCGTTGCGGCAGGCGGCACCGGCGCGATGATCGGGATCGAGATCGTGCCCTTGTCGCTCGCGCAGTTGTCATATATATCGCAAGCTACGATAGTCGCGTTGTAATTGCCCCAGGGAGCGATGACGTTTCCGAAACGGCGATCCCAGGTCACGTCCGAGGTTGTCTTGGCGGGGTTATAAGTCAACCTCACAGGCGGCCAGCGGTTCTGGAGGTCGCTGATTGTGACCGTAATTTCACTGATTGCAATCCCGGTATCGGAAACCTTGAACTCGCCGCTCTCCCAGATCCACCAGAAATCTGTGATCTTCACGTGCGGCGGGAAGTTGTCCACAACCAGGACAAGTGGCACAGGGTTTTCCTGATTGCCCGCCACATCCGTTGCGCGGACATACACAATATATGTTCCATTGGGAACCGAGGCAGAGTTCCAGTCGTATGACCACATGTCGTTGGAAAGTGTTGTCAACTGCCAGGTCACGCCCCCATCCAACGAGATCTCCGCAGATTGCAAATTGGCATCCGAAGACAAACCTGCAAGTTGGACGACCCCGGAAACCAGGCTGTTATTAGTATGGCTGGTGTAATTCGATGATGGTAAGGAAGTATCTATCTGTACGATATCAGAGATAGTCTTGATGTTCCCGGCCTTGTCCATTGCGTACCCGTCCAGCAAATGTGCGCCATCGGATAATGTCAGGGAGGACGACCACCCGCCCCCATTTGCGCGGACTTCAACCTGGTCCACGCCGGACATAACATCCGACGCGTTCGCAGACACATCCACATCGGACACATACCAGCCGTTTGCGCCAGGCGTCCCTGTGAAAACAAAGTTCATGGTTGGCGAGGTTGCGTCAATGGATGCGTCGAGCGAATCAACGCCTTCATTACCTGCAACATCGAAGGCGCGGAAGGTCATGTTGTACACGCCATCGTTCAACGAAACCGGCGCGCTCTGCCACGTTGACCCGCCGTCGAACGAAACCTCTGGCTCCCCACCGACTCCCGATGTCGCGTCGTTCGTTATTGCCGAAGCTGTGCCTGGTGAAACCAGCCAGCCGTTCGAACCGGTTGTCCCGGACATCCAAGGGGTGATCGCTGGCGCAACCGTATCAACCTTGACCGTCACAGAACCGCTGGCCAAGTTGCCAGCCACATCATAGACGCGAATGGTTATTGTATTGACGCCATCGCCGCTCGTAACAGACGTTCCGGTTTTCCAGCCTGCGCTGTTCTGGTTGTATTCAACGCGATCGACGCCTGATAAAGTGTCATTAGGCGTGATACTCGTTGCAGCCGCACTCAGATACCAGGAGGCATTACCCTGTGTCCCGGTTGTGGATATGGCAAAGCTTGGAGTTGCGGTATCAATCTTCAATGTCACCGAAGAGGTGGAAAGATTGCCTGCCTTATCATAGGCGCGGAAGAGGATGGAATGAATCCCGTCCGTCAATTGAACTGGAGGCGTTCCCCAGGATGTCCCGTTATCCAGCGAGACTTCGACGTTCCCCTGCACTCCAGACCATGTGTCCGAGGCAGATGCGGACACATCCACCGCAGAGATATACCAGCCATTCGCTCCCGATGTGCCAATCAAAGACGGCGTAATGATCGGACCGCTGGTGTCCACTTTGACCGTCTGCGAAATGGACTTGCTGTTACCTGCCTTGTCGGTGGCGATGATGATCAGGTTATGAACTCCATTGTTCAGCGTGACAGGGCTTGGCTTTCCGGGTCCGCCATTGTCCGAAATCAAGAGCGTATTAACTCCCGAGGTGGCATCTGTAGCAGTCGCTGAAACAACAGCCTGACTGATGTACCAGCCGTTTGCGCCGCTCGAGCCGCTGACACCCATTCCCACATTCGGTGGAACGGTATCCACTTTGGCGGTGAATGTTCCCATCGTGGAACTGTCGCCATATGATGAGAGCGCCCAAAAGGTGAAAGAGTTATTGCCTTCGTTCAATGGCACACTGCAATTTGCTCCCGAGCAGGCAAAGGTCTGTCCGTTGAGCGTGCCTTCGATGGCAGTGATGTTGTAACCAGAAAGTGGTTCCGTCCCGCTCAATGCAAGATTGGGCGCAGTAATGCACCAGCCGTTGTTCAGCGCGCAGTTTTGAAGCGAGCTGCTGATCGTGGCGGGGGGCAGATTAATAGTCTTTTCAACGACTTCTGTTTTTGTGCCGAGTTTGTATGAGTAGGTGGCATCACCGCATGGGTTCCCCGGTTGGCGTTCCCAAGTACAGACAATGCAGGCAATTGCATCATCACCATTTGGTTTTTTGCATTCGCCCGGGTATCTTAAGGGTCTCGCCCACACGCCATAATCATACGTCTCTGTATGACTTTCTGTTGTGGTGCGATTTGGACCGAGATAGGCTGCCAGAACAGGCGTAACGATTCCTAATGCCAGAATTGCAACCACAAGATACAAGAGCATTTTGCGTTCCCTGGCGCCGCCCGCCAGGGCAGGTGTGATACGAATCAGGTTCGATTTCTTGAGTGTCATGAATGCCTCCCCAAATGTTCAAGAATCAACCGGTCCACTGTATATTCATCCTGTTGACGCCACCAATTGATCTCGTTGGTGATCGTGCTGTATTCCCAGGCCGTGCTCTCGGCAGACATCGAATCGAGCCAGGCGTTCAAGCCTGCGCGGATGTTTATGACGCATTGCACCTGACTGCTATGAGCGCACAACCATTCGATGAACATATATCTGCGCCGCGGATCGAGCGCGTGGATTTTGGATAAAATGAAGTCCACCATTTCATCGACCGACAAATTCAATGTTTCCATTTCGTATTCATTCACCACTTCTACTTCTACAAGATCAAGAACCATCACCATACTCCTGGCAAGAGACGCCACTTCACAAAATACGCATATACCGAATAGCGTTTCAATAAACTCTCTTCCTGGGAAATGCGATACCAGATTGACAGCGCAAAGACCATCAACACGATCCAATTCCATAGGAGAGGTGAACCAACACAAAGCCCTAAAAGGGAAAATATCTCGCCCGCATACATCGGATGCCTGATGAACCGATAGGGTCCGCGCAGGACTAATTTCCGCGCCGCAGGTGAGATCGAAAATGAAGTCCCCAAACTCCATAACGCCCACAGCATCATGAGCAGACCCGGCACGCTCAACCAGCCCGACATGCTGGCGTCTTCCGATGTCTGCATGGCAAGCGGAACAATCGCCGAGAGCCGCGCCAATGCCTGGACATTTGGGCGCGCCGCTTGCGAGGCAGGACGACGATAGACTATCAGGAAAACGACCATGCCAGCCTGAATTGCCAGCAGGACTCCAGGAAGATCAACGCCGTTCCGAAAGATCTGCGCCAGGCGCACGACCGTCAGGAAGGCAAAGAGCAATGCGCCGAAGATGTTCACTTGAAACAATCTGAGGCGTTTGTAAACAAGCGGCTGACGATCGTCAGCCTGGAAGACAAAAAGAAGCGCGCCGAAAATGTTCATCAGTTACCGAACGACTGGAACACGCTGGCAAATAACGGGATGAAGATCGCCAGCATGAACGGGACAAAGATATACAACGTGATCGGCACGAGCAGTTTGTTGCTCAATTGCTCCGCAGACTTCGCCACATCGGAACGATATTCACGCGCCAGACCGCGCGCGACCTCGCCCATTTGTTTCGGACCTTCGGCGCCTTTGGACGCGACCAAATCAATCTGCCGCGCAAAGGCTTCGAGATGTGTCAGGCGGTATTGCGTGAACTGTTCGACCATGACTCCTTCAATGGCGTCGCGTGAGAAGATCAGGCGTCCACTCTGTTGCGTGGACTGCATCACTTGCCTGACCAGTTTGCCGAAAGGACCCGGCAGGTTCGCGGCGCGCGTCACAGCCGTTTCAGCCGAACCGCCCGCGCTCATCTCCGCCGCGATCAAGGCGGCCGCTTCCGGCAGAGCGCGCTTGACCATCTGACGGCTATCCCCTGCCCGACCCTTCAAACTCATGATCGGGTAGTACGCCGCAACCGCAATGCCACCGATAAAGAGGGGACTGAACGCTTTGAACATCAACACATAGATTAAACCAACCGCGCCATACAGGAGCGCCTTACCCATCACGCTTCCGACCGTCTTGCCTTCGTAAAAACCGCCGAGGTGCGCCCAACGCATTTCGTGTTCGAGCGATTCGAAGGTCAGCCCGAAACGATCCATCAGTGAATCGCCAATACGATCCGTCAAACCTCTGCGGTCTGCAACTGCATACTGTTCGAGGCGCGACACCGCCGAACGACCAAAGGTCAAATCTATTTTCCTAAAATATCCGAATGCGATCAAGGCGATCAAGCCTGCCGCAACCGGAGCAATTAAATTCTGCCAAATCATTTGCAACTCCTAGACTGCATTGTCGATAATCTCGCTGACCTGGCTGTGACCGTATACGATCACCAGCGCGATGATGGCATATAAAACCTGCACCAGCGGCGTGTTGACCACCTCCGCCAGGGCTTCCGAACGCGTCATAAAGGCGATCATGCCGAAGGTCATCACGGTCAGGATGTTAACCGTGCCTTGGGCGCTGCCGCCTTTGGATCGCGCCAGCACGCGCGCATCCAGCACAGACTCAAGGTTGTCAGCCGCCGCGCCAAATGCTTTTCCATAACCTTCGCCGCCAGTTGTCCACACGCGTCCAATCAGTTCAGCCACGATCGAGAGCGACATGGACATGCCCGCCGCCGACTCGCGGATGGTTTCCACTGCCCCATGTCCCTCGTTGTGCATCCGGGCCGCTGTTTCCAAAGTCCAGACGCGCAGGGGACCATCGCTACGCAAAGTCTTTGCCACGATCTCCAATGCCGAAGGGACGTTCGGCGCGGTTTGCACGGTGGCGTTCATACGCATGAGCAGTGACGGAAGTTCTGCTTCCATCTCCGTGCAGGTCTTGTTCCACGAACGCGAAATCCAGCCGTTCACAAATACGCGCCCCGCCACGAAACCGATCAGGCTTGTGAGAAACGGCAGACCAATCACCATCAGGATCAGGCTCAAGCCCGCACCCGCAACCAACCGACCCATCATCAGATAATATTCCTCGTTGCCCGTCGCATCGATCCCAATCCGGGTGAACGCGATGCGGACCTGGTGTTCAAAACTGCCCACCGGCGCCGAGTTCGCTTTTTTGTCGAGTGAGGCTTTGCCGCCCGCAAAATTTTCGAGCCGCGCCGCGCGGGAGCGGCCGGTAAAGTTCGGGGTAAACCGCTGACCCAGCATGTAACCCGCCCAGCTCAAAGCGCCCGCGCCAACAAAGGGCAGGATGTACACCAACACAAAGGGGATGTTGAAGTAAGTCAAACTATCGTTCAGCATAAAAAACTCCTATAAGCGCCGTTCTAGCGATACGGATTTGAGATCCATGTCGCCGGGCGCGTACAATTGTTGGAACTGGACATTGCCAGACTTAAGCGCTTTGTCCAC
>Ga0247727_10000506_pt1 | contig 94749 bp, 85 predicted proteins | sample WisWelCaveWW1625_FD_202498 | JGI IMG/M metagenome (GOLD analysis project Ga0247727, IMG submission 202498) | Biofilm microbial communities from Wishing Well Cave, Virginia, United States - WW16-25 | ecosystem: Environmental > Aquatic > Deep subsurface > Groundwater > Cave microbial mat | place...
GACACTGGGTAGGATTTGCCGTAAACTTCGTTCCATGAGATGGCTCCTTGTTCCTTGGTCTGATACCCAAAGGATGCCACATATCCTGGCTGGAGTCATCTCTTTTTCCCTTATCTAAACAGTATTGCGTCTAAAAGTGGAATTGTTTAGACGTCAATGGCCTTCCACTATAGAGTTCCTGGAGGGGTGGATAAGATTCCCCATTTATACAAGTGGGACATCCATATGCCGACATATTTTAGAGAATCTCGAAATCGCTTTAACTGACAACAATGAACCTGTCGATATTAGCCTTCCAATCATCACCATTGAACATGTAATGCCGCAGACCCTTAACGAAGCCTGGGAACGAATGTTAGGACAACAAGCCTCAAACACCCATGAGGTTTACAAACATACCATTGGAAATTTATCCTTAACTGGAAACAACTCTCCCATGGGGAATGCACCGTTTCCTGAAAAACAGAAGACCCTGGTAAAGAGCAATTTTTCCTTGAACAAATTCTTCTCTGGACTAGAAATTTGGGATGAGGCATCGATTGTAGAACGCGCATCTGAATTAGGAAAAATTGCGCTCCAAATTTGGGCGCACCCCGGAGGTCATGAAGATTTGGGTAATCTTCGGGCAAAGAGCAAAGTTGATCCGACAGGGTATAAGCCAACGGGATTCAAATTGTATGGCGCGAATTATGTTGTAGATAGCTGGCGGGAAATGTTACTTCAGACTTTATCTATTATCGCCAAGAAGCATGGAGAGCGATTCGCGATAAAGTCAACACTAATTAACTCCGGCAAACGAACACATATCTCCGTGAAGTCAGATGGAATGGTTACACCAATGATTATTTCAGGTACAGAAATTTATGTTGAAGCAAATCAAAGTTCGCGAAGTGTTCTCCGTGTTATTCAACAGTCCCTGGAATTTTGCGGGGATATTGCTGACGACTTTGAGGCTTATTGGTAAGTCAATTGTGATCTGAAAAAGCCAGTTCGGGAACGCCCACCACTCATCCCTTATAATCCCAATTTAAACTCCACTCCGACCATCAAATGACCCTCCCCACCCTCCTCCCCCACCAAGCAATCATCCTGCAAATTGCGGCAAACCACGGCGCGGATAATATTCGCATCTTCGGCTCTGCGGCAAGGGACGAATTGACCGCGGAGAGTGATCTGGACATTCTCGTCAATTTGAAACCCGGCTACTCTTTGCTCGATCTCGTCGCTCTAAAGCAAGATCTCGAAGATGCTTTGGGCATTGAGGTTGATGTCGTAACAGAAGCCGCGCTCAGCCCATATATTCGCGACCAAGTCTTGGAAGAGGCTGTTGCGATATGAAAAGGGACTCCCTCTACCTCAATCACATCCTGGATGCGATCAATAAGATTAGCGAATATATCGCCGTTGGCAGGGAGTTGTTTTTGACGACAAGTCACTGGCACGATGCAACCATCCGGCAATTGGAAATTATCGGCGAAGCAACCAAGAACTTGACAACAGAACTCCGCGAGCAATATTCCGATGTTCCCTGGCGCAGGATTGCAGGGCTGCGCGATGTACTCATCCACAATTACATGGGAGTCGATCTGTTTGCGGTGTGGGAAATCACGCAGGTGGAACTCCCAAAACTTCGTCTGCAAATCGGGGAAATAATCGGGGATTTAGAGCAAGGCGAATAGCATGTTGTTTCAACAGCTACAGTCCTCCGCCAGTTTGCCGTTATAATTACAACATCCGTTCTACAATCTACTCCGCGTCACAACCCCGCGGCTTTTATCATCAAGCTATCAGCCGTCAGCGATAAGCCAACCACCTCCATCCTTTCCTATTTCCTGCTTCCTTATTCCTCATCCCTGATTCCCAATCTCCAATTACAAATTACCATTTCCCTCTGCCCCATGAACTTCACCCTCTACTCCCCTTTTGAACCCTCCGGCGACCAGCCCGAAGCCATCGAACAACTCGTCGCCGGCATCGGTCTCGGCAACCACCACCAGGTGTTGCTCGGCGCGACGGGCACGGGCAAAACGCACACCATCGCCCGCATCATCGAGCGGCTCCAAATGCCCGCCCTCGTCATGGCGCACAACAAAACCCTCGCCGCCCAGCTTTACGCCGAGTTCCGCGATTTCTTCCCCGATAATGCCGTCGAATACTTCGTCAGCTACTACGATTACTACCAGCCCGAAGCCTACGTCCCCAAGCGCGACCTCTACATTGAAAAAGAGACCGACATCAACGAAGAGATCGAACGCCTGCGCCTCGCCGCCACCACCTCCCTCATGTCCCGCCGCGACGTCATCATCGTCGCCTCTGTCTCCTCCATCTACGGCCTCGGCAACCCCGAAGCCTACTACAAGGGCGTCATCCCCCTCGAAGTCGGCAAAATCTACCGCCGCAACGCCCTGCTCCGCCAACTGGTCGAGAGCCACTACGACCGCAACGACCTCGACCTCAGCCCCGGCAACTTCCGCGTGCGCGGCGACACCCTCGAAATCGCTCCCGCCTACGAAGACGACAAAATCTTCCGCATTGCCTTCTGGGGCGATCAGGTGGAACGCATCATCGAGATGAACCCTGTGACCGGCGAGATCCTCCACGAACACGCCAAATTCGCCCTCTTCCCCGCCAAACACTTTGTCACCGACGAGGAGAAACTCCAGCAAGCCATCAAGGACATCGAAGCCGAACTTGAGGAGCGCATCGCCTACTTCAAAGCCAACGAAATGTATCTCGAAGCCCAGCGCATCGAACAACGCTGCCGCTACGACCTCGAAATGCTGCGCGAGACCGGCACCTGCTCCGGCATCGAAAACTACTCGCGCCCGATGGATCAGCGCGCCCCCGGCACCCCGCCCTGGACGCTCATTGATTACCTCCCCACCGACTACCTGCTCGTCCTCGACGAAAGCCACATGACCGTCCCGCAAATCCGCGGCATGTACAACGGCGACCGCTCCCGCAAAACCACCCTCGTCGAATACGGCTTCCGCCTCCCCTCCGCCCTCGACAACCGCCCGCTCCAATTTGATGAATTCGAAGCCAAAATGGGATACACCATCTACACCTCGGCAACACCTGGCCCCTGGGAAATGGCGCGCGCCGATCAGGTGGTCGAGCAAATCATCCGCCCGACGGGGTTGGTGGACCCTCAGGTGGATGTGCGCCCCTCAGCGGGTCAGATTGACGATCTCGTCGGCGAGATTCGCAAGCGCACGGAGCGCGGCGAGCGCGTCCTTGTCACCACGCTCACCAAAGTCATGTCCGAGAAACTCGCCGATTACCTGCTCGAACTCGGCATCCGCGTCCAATACCTCCACAGTGAAGTACAGACCCTCGAACGCATCGCCATCCTGCGCGACCTGCGCCTCGGCGTCTTTGACGTACTCGTCGGCATCAACCTCCTGCGCGAAGGGCTGGACTTGCCGGAGGTCTCCCTCGTCGCCATCCTCGATGCCGACAAGGAAGGTTTCCTGCGCTCGGACACCGCCCTGATCCAGACCATCGGGCGGGCGGCGCGCCACCTCTCCGGCCACGTGATCATGTACGCCGACAAAATCACGGACTCCATGCGCCGCGCCCTCGACGAGACCAACCGCCGCCGCGCCAAACAGGTGGCGCATAACAAGCAGCACGGCATCACGCCGGTAGGCATTATCCGCGGCATCCACGACCTCACCGAGCGCGTCACCGTCCACGCCGTCGCCGAGCCGCAGGCGGAGTACCACCTCTCCGGAGCGGACGCCCTCCCTGTGGATGATCTCATCAAGCTGCTCGGTGAACTCGAAGAAAAGATGAAGGCAGCGGCGATGAACCTGGAATTCGAGCAGGCCGCCGCCATCCGGGATCAGATTTTTGACCTGAGGGGGTTGATCGCCGAGGGGGATCAGGGGGCTCCGCGAACCACGTTAAAGAAGCTGGCTGGCGCGCGTTAATCCAAAGTGCGACGCACCTTAAGCAAACCCTGTTTGCCAGGTGCGTCGCACTTTCTGTCTTCCTTCACACCATCTTCATAAAATCCGGTTATCCTCCGGCCAATGCAAACTTCCGAAGTCTTGAAGACTTCCGAAGTCTTTAGGAGATTTGACATGGATAACGACGATCAACCCATTGGAACCATTCTCAACCGCCGGGACGTGCTGAAACTGCTCGGGTTCACCGGCGGCGCGGCCATTTTGGCGGGCTGCCTGCCCGGACAGCAGAGCACCCCGGTCACTGCCAACGCGACCGCAACGAGCGAAACCGCGGCTGGCCTGCCGACCTGCATCGTCCGCCCGGCGATGACGGAGGGGCCGTACTTTGTGGACGAAAAACTCAATCGCTCCGACATCCGCGCCGGAAGCGCTGGGATTCCGCTGGAGCTGACCTTCCTGGTTTCGCAGATCTCCGCCAATGCCTGCACCCCGCTGGCGGGCGCGCTCGTGGACATCTGGCATTGTGATGCGCAGGGCGTGTACTCGGATGTGGCGGGCAACACCGATACGTTCCTGCGCGGCTATCAGGAAACGGACGCTACTGGAGCGGCAAAATTCCTCACGATTTATCCGGGCTGGTATCCGGGACGGACGCCGCACATCCACTTCAAAATCCGTACCGCCGACGGGTACGACTTCACCTCGCAACTCTTTTTTGACGATGCCATTTCTGATACCGTGTTCAACCTGGAGCCATACCAGCGCGGCTAGGAACGCGAGACCCGCAACGAGGATGACGGCATCTTCCGCAACGGCGGCGGTCAGCCCACCCTCGCCCTGACCACGATTGAAGAAGGCTACGCGGCTGTGTTTGATATTGGACTACAAATCTAGTCCTCAGTTGGCAGTTGTCAGTGTTCAGTCTCCAATCTCCAATTACTGTTCACTGATTACTGTTCACTGTTCACTTTCCTCCCCCCCATGCCCACCATTCTGATCATCGAAGACGAACCCGAACTGGTCAAAGTCCTGCGCTCCTACCTGGAGAAATCCGGTTTTGACGTGCTGACTGCCTACCGCGGGGATACTGGACTCTCGACGTGGGAACACCGCCGCCCCGACCTCGTCATCCTTGACCTCAACCTGCCGGGCATGGACGGGCTGGACGTGGCAAAAGCCATCCGCCGCAAAGCGCGCACGCCCATCCTCATGCTCACCGCCCGCGTGGACGAGAGCGACCAGTTGATTGGGCTGGAACTCGGCGCGGACGATTACGTGACCAAACCCTACTCCCCGAAAGTGGTCGTGGCCCGGGTGCGTTCCCTGCTCCGCCGGGCGGGCGCCGACCACGTCGAGCCGGAAATCCTGCGGGTTGGCGACTTGGAGATCGACCTGCAAGCCTACCGTGTCACGCGCGGCGACGCCAGCTTCGACCTCACCCCCACCGAATTCAGCCTGCTCACCCAAATGGCGCGCCAGCCGGGACGGGCCTTCACCCGCGCCCAATTGATCGAGCTGACTCAGGGCGCATACTTTGAAGGCTACGAACGCACCATTGATGCCCACATCAAAAACCTGCGCCAGAAGATCGAACCCAACCCGAAAAAACCCGCCTACATCGAAACGGTTTTTGGCGTGGGGTATCGGTTTGCGAAAAGTTGATTAGGCAATTAGGGATTGGGCAATTAGGAATCAGGTGAACGGGAACTTTCCAAAGCAGCATCTCAATCCTGTCGTTTTCAAGATCGCCCACTTACCCAATCGCCCAATTGCCTATTTGCCCAATCGCCTTCTCCCCTCCCCATGCGCCTCCGCCTCATCCTTTCCTTCGCCCTCATCGTCCTGCTGACCACCATCGGTGTCGTCGGCATCACCGCGCTCACCACCAGCCGCCAGCTAAAGCAATTCAACGACCGCGGTGGTTTCAGCGGTAATGAGCAACTCGTTGACCGGCTGGAAGAGTATTACCATCGCAACCAAACCTGGCAGGGCGTGGAAACGCTGCTCCCCGCCGACCATCCGGGCATGGGAGGCGGCCCGGGGCTTGGCGGGCCGGAAAACGTTCCCCAGCGCCTGCGCCTCGCCGACGCCGATGGCCTCCTCCTCCACGACACCGAACATCCCATAATGGGGCCAACTGGTATTTACCTCACCCCTGAGGAACTCGCCCGCGCCATCCCCCTCTACGACCGCGGCGACCCCGTCGGCTACCTGCTCCCTGAAGCCCGCGTCCCCATTCTCCCCGGCGTCGAGCGCGCCCTCCTCCTCCGCCTCAACCGCTCCGCCTTCCTCGCCGCCCTCATCGCTGGTCTCTTCTCCCTCCTGCTCGCCCTCGGCCTCGCCTGGTACCTCCTCCGCCCCGTGCGGGAACTCACCCGCGCCGCCGCCGCCCTCGCGGGGGGCGACCTCACCCAGCGCGTCCCCGCCCGCGGTGACGACGAAATCGGCGACCTCGCCCGCACCTTCAACCACATGGCTGCCTCCCTCCAGCAGGCCGAACAACGCCGCCGCGCCCTCACCGCCGACATCGCCCACGAACTCCGTAACCCCCTCGCCGTCCAGCGCGCCAACCTCGAAGCCATCACCGACGGCATTTACCCCCTCACCCTCGAGACCCTTGACCCCGTCATCCAGCAGACCCGCCTGCTCGAAAGGCTCGTGGATGACCTGCGCACCCTGGCCCTGGCGGATGCCGGTCAATTGAGTCTCCACCGCGCCCCCACGGATTTCCCCAGCCTCATCCGGCGCCGGGTCAACGCCCTGGAACCCGAGGCGCTGGCACGCTCCATTCAAATTCAACTCGCCCTCGACGACGCCTGCCCCCCGCTTTCCCTCGACGAAGAACGCATCACCCAGATCATCGGCAACCTGATGAGCAACGCCCTGCGGCATACCCCCGAGGGGGGGCGCGTCACCCTCGAGCTGACCTGCCCCCCGGGGTACGCGCGGCTCACGGTCCGCGATACCGGGAGCGGCATTCCCCCAGCCGACCTCCCGCACCTCTTCGAGCGCTTCTTTCGCGGGGACCGTTCGCGTGAGCGGAGCGGCGGGAACACCGGGCTGGGCCTTCCCATCGCTCGCCGCCTCGCCGAATCCCACGGCGGATCCCTGGAAGCCGGCAACCATCCCGAGAGGGGCGCGGTGTTTACCCTTGTTTTGCCCGCGGGCTGATTTTCGCAAGGCCATCATGCCAGTACGCAACAACGTCACCCGCCTGCTGGACGCGCAGAAAATCCCATATGAGACTGTCCAACTCGACACCAGTGAGAAACTGAGCGCCGTAGAAGTCGCTGCGCGGATGGGCGTGCCCGCCGAGCAGGTATTCAAGACCATTGTGATCATACGCGAGGGGCGCGGCAAGCCGATCCTGGCCGTGATCCCCGGCCCGCTGGAGGTGGATTTGAAAGCGGTGGCCGAGGCGGTTGGCGAGAAGAAGGTTTCCCTGCCCACCCAGCGGGGCGCGGAAAGTCTGACGGGGTTGCAGGCGGGCGGGATTTCGGCGCTGGCGCTGATCAACCAGGGATTTGAAGTCCTGCTCGATGAGTTTGCCGAGGCCTTTGAGGAGATTTACGTTTCCGGGGGTCAGCGCGGATTGGATGTGCGCCTGGCAGTGGCCGATTTCATCCGGCTGACCGGGGCGAAACTGGCCGGGATTGGAAAATAGCCGATCTTTGCGGGGCCTCACACCAGGGGGATCGGGAGGCTCAGTTCTTTGAGGGTTGTCCGGCGGGTTGCCCTCTGATTATATTTACCCTATAATCATGTAATCGGGCGAAAGTATTTTTTCCAGGACCAACACAATCGCCCGATTGCCCCTGTCCGTTGTTACACATCATCCCAAGGGTATTCCTGCAGCCGGTTATCCGGTATTCGTTTCCGGTTAATTGGGTGAATCCGGGAATTCCCCGATCCTGAGGAGGTGACGCCCGCCCCAGTTTTGTGTTCCCCCATTCCGATTCCATATAACTTAAACTCCTGGAGGAGAAAAAATGTCTCGAAAAACTTTGATCAATTGGACAATGTTGGGGCTGATGGCCCTGTTCGCAGCCGGTTGTTCCAGCGGCGTGGTGGAGACGGTGATCGTGACCGTGGAAGTCCCGGCACCCACGGCGGAGGCTGCGCCCCCCGTTGCGGCGGCGAGCGGTCTGACGCTGAGTACGGTAATGGAGCGCGGCACGCTGATCTGCGGTGGGAACGAAGCCCTGCCCGGCTTTGGCTCGCTGGCCGATGACGGGAGTTTCTCCGGCTTCGATATTGATTTCTGTCACGCGCTGGCCGCCGCCATCTTTGGCGATGCCTCAAAAATTGAGATCCGCCCCTTGAGCGCGCAGGAGCGTTTCACCGCCCTCCAGACTGGCGAGATTGATGTCCTGATCCGCAACACGACCTGGACGCTGGCACGCGATACCGAACTTGGCGCAAACTTTACCGCCACCACCTTTTACGATGGGCAGGGGATGATGGTCCGCAAGGACAGCGGGATCACCGCGCTGGACGAGCTGGGCGGTGCGACCATCTGCGTGCAGACGGGCACCACCACCGAACTCAACCTCGCGGATGTGTTTGCATCGCGGGGGATTGATTACACACCGCTGGTCTTTGACGACGCCGACCTGACCGCCGGTGCTTACGACGAAGGCCGCTGTGACGCCTTTACCACCGACATCTCCGGCCTCGTCTCCCGCCGCACCACGATGGCCGATCCCAGTGCGCATGTGATCCTGGAAGAAGTCATGTCCAAGGAACCGCTCGGCCCAGTCGTCCGCCACGGCGATGACCAGTGGTACGACATCGTCCAGTGGGTCGTGTTTGCGACCTTTACGGCGGAAGAGTACGGGATTACCTCGGCCAACGTGGATGACATCAAAGCCTCCGCGACCGACCCCGTGATCCTGCGCCTGCTTGGGGTGGAAGGCGATATGGGTCTGAAACTTGGCCTGACCAATGATTGGGCCTACAACGTGATCAAGCTCGTCGGCAACTATGGCGAGATTTACAACAAAAACCTCGGGCCGGACACCGTCACCGCAATCCCGCGCGGCGTCAACAGCCCGTGGACAGAAGGCGGCCTGCTTTACGCCCCGCCCATCCGCTAACCGGTTTTTGTAAGAAACTGTTTCTAAAAGGCTTTTTTCACCACGGAGCCACGGAGATCACGGAGAACACCCTAAAAACTACGTGTTTCTCCGTGTAACTCCGTGGTGAATGTTTTTTCCAGCTTGCTTAAGAAACGCTCTCCAAGGAGGGGCAGGCAACATTGCCTGTCCTTCCAACACTGTTTCCAGGGCCAGCCGTGCCAATCAATCCCGCAGGGACAACCCGCCCTTGACCTCAAATATCACCCAACGCAAAGGCATCCCGTTTTGGCGGGATGAGCGCGTCCTCCAGTGGATCACGCAGGCGCTCGTGCTTGGCGTGGTAATCGCGGTGATACTTTACCTGTACGGGAATATGGTGGCCTCGCTGGAGGCCCTGGGCCTGCCGCTCAGCCTGGAATTCCTGTCCCTCCAGTCCGGCTTTGACATCAGCCAGCACCTGATCGCCTACTCCCGCACCAGCACGTACCTGCAAGCCTTATCGGTCGGGTTTCTCAACACCTTGCTTGTGGCCGTGCTGGGCATTATCGGGGCGACCGTACTGGGGGTCGTGATCGGCGTTGCCAGCCTCTCCAGCAACATTCTGGTCAACCGGCTTGCCCGCATTTATACCGAAATTTTTCGCAACATCCCCCTGCTTGTATTTCTGATCTTTTGGTACCGCGGCTTTTTCCTGAAACTCCCCAGCGTTCAGGATGCCAGCGAATTTGGGCCTATCCTGCTGAGCAACCGGGGGGTCGCCATCCCTTGGGGCATCGCTGGCCTCACTTTCCCGGCCTATCGGTTGATCCTTTTGGCTGGCTTCATCCTCGCGGTCGTGTCGGCGTTGTTCCTGCGGCAGCGCGGGCAACGCACTGGGCGCATGCCGTTTTCCACTCTTGGGGGGCTGGCCGTTTTCCTGGGGGTGGCCCTCCTCGGGTGGGTTCTCCTCCCGGCGGCCCCGCTTACCATTGATCTTCCCGCCCTCCCGGAAACCGGGTTCAACATCCTTGGCGGGAAAAACCTGACCTCGGAATTTATAGCTGTGCTCTCTGGGCTGGTGTTGTACACGGCGGCCTTTATCGGGGAAGTGGTGCGCGCCGGCATCCAGGCCGTGTCAAAAGGGCAGACGGAAGCGGCGCGCGCGCTGGGGTTCACCGGGTTCCAGACCCTTAGGCTGATCCTCCTCCCGCAGGCGCTCCGTGTCATGATCCCCCCGCTCACGAGCCAATTCCTGAACCTGACGAAAAACTCATCGCTGGCCGTGGCTGTCGGCTACCCCGACCTCGTACAGGTCTATGGGACGATCATCAACCAGAGCGGGCGGGCGGTGGAGATGACGGCCATTATGATGTCCGTTTACCTGTCCATGAGTCTGCTGACCTCGGGCTTTATGAACTGGTATAACCGACGCGTCAAGCTGGAGGAGCGATAACCATGACGACGTCTGTTTCCATGCACAAGGGAATCCAGCCGCCGACCTCCGCCCGGCCAACTGCGCTCGACTGGATCAAAATCAACCTGTTCAGTTCATGGCTGAACACGCTGTTGACGCTCTTCTCCGTCACCCTGATTTATGTCATCCTGCGCGGCGCGCTCGGCTGGGCCTTCACCGAGGCAAATTGGGCGGTCATCCCGGCCAAATTGCGCCTGCTCCTGGTCGGGCAATATCCCAGCGCGGTGGCGGGGGAAGTGGATTACGTCTGGCGCGTCAGCCTGTGCCTGTACATCCTGGCGGCCATTATCGGGCTGCACTGGGGCGCGAGCGGCAGGAGCGGGGAGCGCTATATCACTGCGCTGGCGCTGCTGCCCGTATTGATGGCGCTGATCCCGGTGGTTTATCATCTCGCCGTCCGCCCCGAGGGACACACGCTGGGGGCGGCGTTCCTGCTGGCCCTGCAAATCCTGGCGCTCGATCTGGTTGGGCTGGTCGGGTGGCTGATCGGACGCTGGCGCGGCAGGCGGTTTATACGGCTGGCGGCCATCCTGTGGATTCTCTACTTCCCGCTCGTGATCGTGCTCGTCCGTGGGTTTGGCGCGGATTACCGCGAGGGGATCACCCCCTTTGCCAGCGTCCCCACCCGGTTGTGGGGCGGGCTGTTGTTGTCGCTCCTGCTGGCGATTGTCGGGATCGTGTTCTCGTTCCCGATTGGGGTCGCGCTGGCCCTCGGGCGGCGATCAAAACTGGTGGTCATCCGCGCCCTGTCGGTCATCTATATTGAGTTTATCCGGGGCGTGCCCCTGATCAGCCTGCTGTTCATCGGCAGCCTGATGCTCAACCTGTTTATGCCAAGTGGGATTTCGTTTGATGGCGTGGTGCGGGCGATGGTGGTAATCACACTATTTTCGGCGGCATATCTGGCAGAAAACGTGCGAGGCGGGTTACAATGCATCCCGAAGGGCCAGTACGAAGCCGCATCGGCCATTGGGCTTGGCGGGTTCCAGACGATGTTTTTTATCATCCTGCCACAAGCCCTGCGAGCGGTGATCCCGGTGATGATGGGCCAGTTTATCGGGCTGTTCAAGGATACATCGCTGGTGGCCATCGTCGGGTTGCTCGATTTGCTGGGGATTGCCGGTGGTGTGATCGCCGACCCCAATTATTTGGGAACCCAGCGGGAAGTCCTGCTCTTTATTTCGCTCTTTTATTTTGCGTTTAGTTATGCCCTCTCCTACACCAGCCGCCGGATTGAGACCAACCTGGGTGTGGGAACAAGGTAATCAGGAGAAATAAAATGACCTCTTCAAATGGCGACCCCATGATCATCGCCCAGGACGTACACAAGTGGTACGGGAATTTCCACGCCCTGCGCGGCATCAGCATGGAAGTAAAGAAGGGAGAGGTGGTCGTCATTTTTGGGCCGTCCGGTTCCGGAAAATCCACCTTCATCCGCACGATCAACCGGCTGGAACATCACGAGAAGGGGAAAATTGTGGTGGATGGGATTGAGTTGAATGCAGATATGCACAATATTGAGGCCATCCGGATGGAAACGGGGATGGTGTTCCAGCAGTTCAACCTGTTCCCCCATCTAACGGTGATGCAGAATATTATGCTGGCCCCGATCCAGGTGCGCAAGAAGAGCAAGGCCGAAGCTCAGGAAAAGGCGATGGAGTTGCTGGAACGGGTGGAAATCCCGGAGCAGGCTCTCAAATATCCGGGGCAACTTTCCGGCGGGCAGCAGCAGCGCGTGGCGATTGCCCGCGCGCTGGCGATGGAACCCAAAATCATGCTCTTTGACGAACCGACCTCGGCGCTCGACCCGGAGATGATCAAGGAAGTCCTGGACGTGATGACGGAACTGGCAAAGAGCGGGATGACGATGGTCGTGGTTTCACATGAGATGGGGTTTGCCCGCGCCGTCGCACAACGCATGTATTTCTTTGATGAGGGGCTGATCGTGGAAAGCGGTTCGCCCGATGAGATTTTCCACGCCCCGCAGGAAGACCGTACCAAGCTGTTCCTGTCGCAGATTTTGAAGCACTAGTGCATATCCGAAAGAGATCTTCGGCAAAGGTGACAGTCACCTGAGTTCAAATTCACGAGAATTGAGCCATTTTGAAGGTGACTGTCACCTGACTTTCCCGAACATGTTCCAAGATTTTCCACTAGATTTGCTGCGCAAGGTAATAAGTTTGGCAGGGGGTCACGCAGGTATTTAATCCTGACAAGGGGAGCATTAGGACAATCCACAAAACAATAAGGAACCCGGGAATCCACGAACCAAACCCGCTTTTTCGGTTTTTCCTGCATTCCTGGCTTCCTCATAAAAAATTCGGACAGGTTCCAAGAGGAGCATCCCTCCTTCCATCTGTCCTTCCCTGTGTCCTTCCTTCCGTCCTCCCGCTTGCCTTATTAAACCGCCTCCTCTATAATTCATCCTCGCAACACAGGAGGGCGTCCCCCCTCGGAGGCAGCATGGCCCAGCAGGACAACAAAATCCCCAAAAACGCATTCATCATCGTCAACGGCGCGGAAATCTTCCCGCTCAAAAAAGGCGTGATCAACATCGGCCGCATGGACGATAATGACGTGGTGATCCCGAACGCCCACATCTCCCGCTACCATGCCCAACTGCGCGCCGCCGACGGCCACTACGTCCTCGTGGATTTGAAGTCCACCGGGGGCACCTCCGTCAACGGGGAGAAGATTACCCAGGTGCAGATTTATCCGGGGGATGTGATTTCGCTCTCCGGGGTGCCGATCATCTACGGGCAAAGCAGCGGCACCGGGAAGCTGGTCACCGCCCCCCCGGTGGCGGAGCGCAAAAAGAAATCGGACCAACCCACCAAGGGGATCACGGATTCCGTGGACGTGGCTTCGATTGACCGTTTCCTCGAAATGTTCGACACCTCCGCAGACGAGGAGAAAAAGTAATGGCCGCAGACCCCATCCTCGGCGTGATTGGCGGTTCCGGGCTGTATGTCATGCCCGACCTCACCGCCGTGGAAAAACACGATCTGGAAACGCCCTTTGGCAAGCCGAGCGCCCCGCTCACGGTGGGCACGCTGGAGGGGCAGCGCGTGGCGTTCCTGGCGCGGCACGGGGAGGGGCACGTCCTCTCGCCGTCCGAGATTAATTATCGGGCAAATATTTATGCCCTCAAAATGCTGGGGGTGACGCGGGTCGTCAGCGTGAGCGCCTGTGGCTCCCTGCGGGAAGATTACAAACCGGGGGATATCGTGATCCCGGATCAGTTGTTTGATTTCACCAAAGGGCGGGCGCGCAGCTTTTTTGGGGAAGGGCTGGTGGCGCACGTGGGGGTTGCTGACCCCTTTTGTGGGGATTTGTCCCGGCGGCTGGCCGGGGCCACGCAACCAACGGGTACGCCCATGCACCAGGGCGGCACGTTTATCACGATTGAGGGGCCGCGCTTTTCCACCCGCGGCGAGTCCAACACCTTCCGCGGCTGGGGGATGAGCCTGATCGGGATGACGACCTCCCCAGAGGCTTTCCTGGCGAAAGAGGCAGAGATGTGCTATGCCGTGATGGCGCACGTCACCGACTACGATGTCTGGCACATGAGCGAACAGCCCGTGACTGCCGATATGGTCTTCCGTACCATAAACCAGAATTTGGCGGCGGCCCAACAAGCCATCCGCAACCTCGTGCGCTCGCTGTCCCCACAACGCGACTGCGACTGTATAGACGCCCTCGCCGCCGCCCTGACGACCCACCCGAACAAAATCCCGCCCGCGACGCGCGAGAGGTTGGGGTTGTTGGTGGGGAAGTATTTGGGGTAGTTGGATGGCCGGGTAGTCGTTCGTCAGGTAGTCGATTTTCCCCACAGTTGGTTCGGTTAAGTAAGAGGCAGCTATGAGCGATAACTTCCAGCAAGGCATAGTTTATGTGCTTTCGAATTCTGCTATGCCGAACCTTGTGAAAATTGGCGTTACGACCCGCGAAAGTTTGGATGACAGAATGCGCGAGTTGTATACCACCAGTGTCCCTGTCCCATTCAATTGTGAATATGCGTGTCGGGTGGCTGATTGCAAACGTGTTGAAGACGCTTTACATATGGCATTTGACCCTCAACGGATAAATCCCCAAAGAGAGTTTTTTGATATCAGACCTGAACAAGCGATAGCTGTTCTTAAGCTATTGTCCATTGAAGAGATTACTCAGGGCGTTGCAAAAGAAATCGAGAAAACCGCAAATCAGATCGATCTCGACGCGGGAAAGCGATTGAAAAGAAAGAAGCGCCCAAGATTCAATTTTGCAGTGATGGGTATTCCAACAGGTGCACAATTGAGTTGGAAACATGGTGATGAAATTGCGATAGTAGCTGGTGAAACCGCTGTCAGATTCAATAACGATGAAATGTCCCTCACGCGGCTAACATCATACCTTTTAGAAAGCCAATACGATGTACAGCCAGGACCTCATTGGCTTTTTGATGGGAGAAGTTTGTCAGATATCTACGACGAAACCTACACCGCGGATGATGAACCATGATCCAACAACAACTCGAACAGTTCTTCAAATTCACACCATCCGATTTGCAGGCCAACCGGGGCGGCCAGCTTTCGCAAAAACAGCGGGAAGACATCGTTCAGGCGGCGAAGAAAGCCAAACCCGTCAGCATTGGCTGTGGGTGTGGTTTCTTCCTCATCGCCTCCATCTTCCCCATCGTCTTCACGCCGCTGGCCTGGGAAAGCCGGGACAGCATCGGGGCCGTGATCGGGATCATGATTGGCGTTTTCGCCTGGGCGATGGTTTGGGGCCTAATCGGCGCGTTCATGATCCGCGGGGCGTTCAAAAAGCCATCCTTTATCCTGAAAAAGGCGGAAGGTCCGATCAATATCGTCGCCGTGATGCGCACCAGCGGCGGCGAAAACCCGACCACCTACCGTGCGCACGAGTTGCACGTGGGCGGCGAGTCCTTTGATGTGGACGGCAACCTCGCCGACTTCCTGATGCAGGGAGACATCTGTGCGTTCTACTTCCTGGCCGACGATGATCGGATCATGTCCGTTGACTGGCTCGGCAAGCTCCGTCAATAAGACGGACACAATGAAAAAATAACGCCTCCGTGGTCGTCACAGAGGCGTTATTTTTTTAGGAACGGCGTTCCTGGCAGCTTTTTAAGGCGATAGCTTCCCGAACAAGGAACGCCGTTCCTCGTCTGGCGGACAGAAGGTCATCCCACCACCCGCAGGTATTTGCGCTTGCCCACCTGCAACACGCCCGCATGCGGGAAAATGGCGTTTGCATCGGCCAGGGTTTCCCCATCCAGCCGGACGGCGTTTTGTTGCAGCATCCGGCGGCCATCGCTGTTGCTGGCAACCAGCCGAGCCTCCGTGAGGACATCCAGCACGGTCTGGCCCGCTTTGAGTGTGTACTCCGGCATATCCTGCGGGACGTTGCCCTGCTGGAATACGCGGATAAACGCGGCTTCGGCTTCGGCGGCGGCGTCCGGGCTGTGGTAGATGGAGACGATCTCGCGGGCCAGTTTCATCTTGGCGTCGCGGGGGTGCGCGCTCCCATCGGCCAGCGCGGCCTCGAGGGTGGCGATTTCATCGGGTTTCCAGCGGGTAATCAGCCGGAAAAATTGGGGCATGGCTTTATCGGGCAGGCTCATCACTTTGCCATACATATCCTCGGGGCTGGCGAGCAGGGGGATGTGATTCCCGAGGGATTTGGACATCTTGATGTCGCCATCCGTCCCCGGCAGGATGTCGTTGATGATGGCAATGTTGGGCTGTTTCCCCATAAAGGCCATCAGTTTGCGGGCGGCGGTCATGATGTTGAAGAGCTGGTCGGAGCCGCCGACCTGCACGTCGCAGTCGAGGGCGTAGGCGTCGTAGCCCTGCATGATGGCGTAGAAGGTTTCGTGGAGGTAGATGGCATCCCCATTCTCAAAGCGCTTGGAGAAATTGTCGCGCGTCAGGAACTGCTGGATGGTGAAGTTGGAGGCCAGCTGGATTAACTCGGCAAAGGATAATTCCGAGAGCCAGGCGGCGTTATATTTGATCTCCACCTTGGCGGGGTCGAGGACTTTGTATGCCTGCTCGGCATAGGTGGCGGAATTCCTTTCCACATCTTCGGCGGTCAGTTGGGGGCGGAGTTTGTCCTTATCGGAGGGGTCGCCAATGAGGGAGGTGTAGTTCCCGACGAGGAACATGACATGATGGCCGAGTTCCTGGAACTGGCGCAGTTTGCGCATGGGTACGGTATGCCCCAGGTGCAGGTCGGAGGTGCGGGGATCGAAGCCGCAATACACCCGGAGGGGGCGACCCTCTTTTTGGGCAGCGACCAACCGTGAACCCAGTTCATCCGCCATGTTTTTGCGGAGGGTCTGTCCATCCTGCCCATTTCCGTAATGCGTTCCCTGCATCAGGTATTCAACTTGTTGCTCAATATTCATGTTGGTTTCCTCGTTGGCTGGTTTCTTCGTTACTCAGGTTAGAACCTACACAGTTGAAGCAGAATTGCTGGTCGAGTAGCCGGATGCGCTGGTTTCGATACGCAATAACCGCACTCAACCAGCGCATCCGGTGTATCGAGACCTGAGCAATGTAAATCATCCAAAATAATAAAAACGCCCTCGGGTGAGGGCGCTCGGTATGCACGTGCCATCACGGTTGGGGGTCAATCACGGGCATAGGTGGCGTAATTGGTTTCGTTCTGCTTGCGGGACAGTTGCGCCCGGCTGATGATAATATCGAGGATGGCATCGCCATCGGCGAAACCGGAACGTCCCTTGACTTCATCATTCTGGCGAAGCGTGGCGAGGGTGCGAAACTCGAAATGCGCCGTGCGACCCAGCACCTGCACCCGCCGCGCCCCCGCCTGGGCTACGAGCACACGCACGGATTGGACTTCCTGCCAGGTGAATTTCACATCCCGCAGGCCATTCTGAAAAGCGACGCCATCGCGCGCCAGCCGGAGGATGGATTTCCGGTCGAGCCAGTTGCCCAGCGAGGTCCCCACGGCGGCAAAGGCCAGGAAGATCAGGAGGATGAGCGCTGTCCCGGTATAACGGGCGTCATTGGCCTTCAGGATCAGCCAAGTGGCGAGCATGACGAGGGCGAACGCCCACGCAATCCACTCACCGCGGCGCGGGAGCAGTTCGGGGCGAAATTCAAGGGGGGTGGACAGGTCAAACACGGGGCGCATTATATCATCGGAAAATGCCTATGCTATAATTGCCGCCGTGCAACCCCGGCTGAATGCGCCTGTACTTGTGCTAAATGCGAACTTTGCACCTGTCAATGTTTGCAATGTAAAACGCGCCATGGGGCTGATCCTCTCGGACAAGGCCACGCTCGTACTCAATGGGCGCGGGCACATCCACACGACCAGCCGGGACGTGCCCTGCCCGTCCGTCATCCGCCTGGCCTACATGGTACGCCGCCCGCGCCCCACGGTCAAACTCAACAAACAGGAAATTTTCCGCCGGGACGCATACACCTGCCAGTATTGCAGCCGCGAACTCCTGCGCCCGACGCTCGACCACGTCCTGCCGCGGCACCTGGGCGGCCCGCACACCTGGGAGAACCTCGTCACCGCCTGCCCGGCCTGCAACCACAAGAAGGGCGGGCGCACGCTGGAACAGGCCAACATGGAACTGCTCAACCGCCCGGTAACGCCCCCCGCCAGCGCGGGGTATATCTATGGCAAATACCTGAAGCATAATGAGGAGTGGCAGGATTATATTAGCGGGTGGTAGGGGATGGGAGCATCCAACTTCGTTTGCGAGTCGGCTGAAATTCTGACAAGGGATGGCGTATCATGGTCTTACGTAAACGATATGAGTGCCCGAATGGTGACGTTTGGGAAGAATACTATGCTGAATATAAAAGTGACAAATACTTTAAGGGCGGCAGGGACGAAGTCATTCAAGTTCGGAAAAATAGTCGGGAAGTTGGGCATATCACATGGCATTACGATGGGGATGGCGTAATGCGGCAAAAGAATCAACATGGCAATTCAACCATCCCCAGTGATTGCAAATGATGACCAAAGAAAATACAGCAGTCGTTGATGGCGCAATTGGCGACCAACTGGATGGCCAGGTTCTGTACGAGAACCAGAAACGCATTCGTTCCAGCCAGGAATACCTGTTTGCGCCAGCAGTTATCGCAACCGGGTTGCAGATGGCCGAGAATATGGGGAGCGTGCTGCGTCTGGCTGATGCCGCTGGCTGCAAACATGTCACTTTCCTGAGCGACGTCGAAAGCCCCTACCTGAAAAAGGTAAAAAAAACTGCGCGTAGCAGCGAGTCCTTTCTCGTTTGGGATGTGAAGTCGTATGCAGAATTCCTGGCAAACGACGTCCAAAATTTTCGCCCATTAATCGCTATCGAGTTGACCAGCAAATCAACGAGCTTGTTTGAAAGCAGCCTGCCGCAATCCTGCGCGTTTGTTGTGGGCAGCGAGCGTTATGGAATTCCCCAACCCATATTGCAGGAATGCAGCCATGCCATTTACATTCCCATGTATGGGGTCAATGGCTCCATGAACGTAACGCATGCCTTGGCCATTGTCCTGTTTGAATGGCGGCGGCAGCACTTGCACAGGCTAACTCTGGATTGAATTTTATGGGTTGAGAGTCCTGCGACACAGGCGGGCTGTGAAGAAAGCAATTGAGGCGGACTTGGCTGCTGAACACCCAGTTACGGTGGAAACTTATGACAGTGTTTACCTTCCATTTTGCAAAGACCAGGATTGGCACAACGGTCAGGGCGCTCTTTCGCCCGCCGACCGGGCAGGAAGTCCCTGGCCTTAACCACGCAGAGTGTATGACAAGGATGACGTTGGGTGCTCTCATCCTGTCACCGGCACGGATGCAACTCGGACACCTGACGATGTTCGCAGCGTGGGAGAGCGATGTCGCGATAGACGAGTTTCTTGCCGGTACGCGGCTTGGCCGTGCGCTGGCGACTGGCTGGCATGTCCGGATGGCGTTCCAGCGCCGCTGGGGTTACGTCAGCGAGTTCGACGGACTTGCTGAAAGCGTTGGAGAACAAGATCCTGCAGCCCCCGTGGTAGCGGTGACGCTCGCTCGGATGAAGCTCCCCCAAATACCGCGCTTCATTCGTTGGGGCAAGCCGGTTGAAGAACTTGTCCGAGACCACCCAGGCATAACCCTGGCGATAGCGGCAATGAGACTGCCTCGCACGGTCTCCACCTTTTCAGTGTGGACCTCCCAACGGGAAATGGTTGACATGGTTCGTGGACATAGCTCCGTGCCTCGACCTGAGCGTCACGCGGCTGCCATGGCCGAGCGCCAGCGCAAGGATTTTCACTTCGAGTTCACGACTCTTCGATTTAGACCCATCGCAGAGTATGGGAATTGGGAGGGGCGTACCAATATCATTCCATCTTAAGACACAGGGTGACAACGTAACTGGTTAGGTTGGTGATGCCCGCAACGTTAGGAACACTTTGAAAGCCGTCATTCCGTGATAATATTGCCGCACGGAACCGACCCATCCTGAGTTTGCCTTATGGATACGCATCCTTTGTCCCTCAATCTGGATTTATCGCTTGAACAGTTGGCTGGCGCGCTCAAACGCCTGCCAGAACCAGACAAGGTCGCGCTTTGGCGCATGCTCGATCATGAAATAGACCGCCCTGCAATCGCCGGACGCTTTGATCTTGCACTGCAAAAAATTCGGGCGGCGTCCAGGGGCATTGATGAAGCAGGATATATCTATGACAAATACCTGGAGCATAATGAGGAGTGGCAGGAGTACATCAGCAGGTGGTAGTTTCTTTTTCGAGGGGAAGCGTACCTGAGTAATTATCCCGTCCCTTCGGGTTGGCCGGGCAAAACAACATCCATAATCTTAAGTTGAATCCCAGTGACGGTCTACTTCAAGGTATTTCAAATGAAACCTAAAAAGAAAATATTGAATGGTATTCTGTTTTTCGTCAGTTTCCTGCTGGGTGGTATCGCAGGCTTCTACTTAATGTCCAACATTGGAAATTTTCCTATCTTTAGTGAATTCAGAATCCATATCAAATTTGCTTTTTTCCTTTTGGTGGTTGCAGATTTGGTATGGGCAGTCGTTGTGTTCAGAGGCTATGTGAATCTGGTATTATCTTTAGGAAGCGACAGCTCTCCCAATCCAACCATCACAATCATACGTGGTTTGGTTATTGGAATATTGATTATGGTAGGTGGATGGTGTCTTCAACGTACTGTTCTAATCTTGGGATCTTGGATAATATATTTTATGCTAACGTAATGATAGCCGGGTTTTGGCCTTGCAGCAAAGTGACAGTCACCTTGAAGGTGACTGTCACTTTTTTTACCCCTCCACCAACACCCACAACGCCACCCGCGGCGTCAGGAACACTTCCAGCACGGCGGCGGCCCGGAGCATGGGGACGACCAAGCCCACAAACACGCCGCCAACCCAGCCCTGAACGGCGAATTGATCTTCAGACCGCAATCGGAATAACTTCTTTTTCCACCACTTGTGAAAAGGCCTCCCTGGCAACCCGGAGGTCATAATACAGTTGCAAATTGAGCCAGAAATCCGGGGAAGTGCCAATCGCACGCGCCAGACGTAAAGCTGTTTCCGCTGTGATCGCCCGCTTCCCTTTGACAATTTCACTCACGCGATTCGGAGGTACGCGCATGGAATGAGCCAATTGATTCTGGTTGATTCCCAGCGGTTTGAGATAATCTTCCAGCAAGACTTCGCCAGGATGGACGGAGGGTATATTTTCGGTCATCATGTGCTCCAATAATAATTAGTGGTAATCTACAATTTCGACGTTTTCAGCATTCTCGTTAAGCCAGTCAAAACACACGCGCCATTGATCGTTGATGCGAATACTATGCTGCCCAGCCCGATCTCCCTTGAGTTTTTCCAGTCGGTTGCCTGGAAGCACACGCAAGTCTTCCAATGAAGTGGCTGCATGTAAGGCCAGCAGCCTGCGGTACGCAGTTTTCTGGATATCATTTGGCAACTGGGATGTGAATTGGGCTTGAAAGACTTTTTCAGTTTCCTTGTTTTTGAAAGACTGGATCATGGCAGCTTTTTCAAACTTTCAGTTGATTGTATTCCGTTAGGCGTAATACGTGAAGCGTAACATTCAAGCCGCCCGGACACCACCTCGGGTGCGCTTGCGTCTTTATTTATCCCCCGCCTAACACCCACAACACCACCCGCGGCGTCAGGAACACTTCCAGCACGGCGGCGGCCAGGAGCAGCGGCATCACCACGCCCACAAACACGCGCGCCCACTCGCCCAGTGAGCGGACAAACACTTCGCCAATGGACATCCCCTGCGATGGGGCGATCAGCCGCCCGCCAATATAGAGCAGGCCCGCCCCGGCCAGCATGATCGCCGGGATTTCCAGGATGCCGTGCGGCAGGATAAACCCGGCAAAAAACGCCAGCGGACTGACCCCCGCCCCGGCAAATGACGCCGCAAAATAGCCGATCAAGACCATCGGCAGCATCAGCACCAACAGCCCCAGCACGCCAAACGAGAACAGCCCAAGTACCAGCGCCAGCACGATCGCCCGCAGGTTGTGAACCCAGACCACGGCGATCCCCTGCGTGTCCAGCAGGCTGATGTCGCCTAGCCGCGAAAATGAGTTGATCGAGATCGACTCCAGGTCGAGCAGGTTCAGCGGGAGCGGGAAATCTTCGGCGAGGCGGGTGCCCACGAGGGCGGCAAAAATGAAGAGGGCGACCATCAATCCCATCGGGAGCGCGAATTTTCGGAGGGTCGCGGGGATTTCCACTCGGTACCACTCCCTCAGGGAGCGCGCGCCCCCGGTGAACCCCGCGCGAAATGTCGCCCAGCCGCCCCGGATGTTCAACGTATCCAACTCACGACCGAGCATTTCCTCCCGGTTAAAGTGGGAGACGCCCATGCGCACGAGTATGACGGCCACGAGCGCCAGCCCGACCACGACCAGCCAGAGCGCATCATACTGCGCCCAGAACATGACCATGCTCTCCCCCTGGATCAGGAAGGCCATCGGGATGATGATAAAGGACGCCAGCAGGTTCGCCGCGCGCACGGAGGTGGCCTGCGTGGAGATCACGACCGCCCCGGCCACCATGACGAGCGCCTGCACAAAAGTCAGCAGTAATATCTGGATGAGCAGGATCGGCTCCGGCTGCCAGCCCAACTGCCGGTTGACGCCGAACAGGTAGACGGCGATGCCGAGGTAAGCGGCCACCAGCGGCGGGAACATCACGGCAATCAGCTTGCCGAGGTACAGGTTGATATCGCTCAGCGGACTGGAGAGCAGCGGCTCGATGCTCCGCCGCTCCTTCTCCCCCACAAAACTTTCCAGCGCAATCACCAGCGAGAGGGAGATCGGGAAAAACCCGACGACCATCAACAGGAAAGGGATCAGCCGCTCGGCCACAATATCGGCCCCAAAGCGGGCCACAAAATTGACCGCCCGCTCGACGGTAAAGTTCATCAAAGCGGGGAAGATCAGGGTCAGCGCGAAAATCGGGATGACGATGCGCCAGTCCCGGAATTGGTCGCGCACCTCGCGGCGGGTGATGATCAGCGCGGGGCGCAGTTTAGCGAACATCCAGTCTCCCATATATTTCCTGCGGGCGCAGTTTAGCCAGCATCTTCGCCATCCTTTTCCTTCGAAATCTTCATGGCTTGCAGGTAGACGGCCTCCAGGCTGCGCGGCACTTCCTGCAAGGAGGCGACCTGCGCCCCCTGCTCCAGCAGGGCGAGGAGCGTTGCCGGGTTGGCGGCCTCCCCGCGGGTGGAGGAAAACCTGAGCCAATCGTCGCCCTTCCCGGTTAACGTGACCCCTGCGGGGAGCCGGAGCGGATGGCCGTTCAACGGGGACAGCATCCGCGCCTCAAACTCCGATGGCCCCAGGAATTTCGCCCTGAGTTCACCGGGGGTGCCGTTGGCGATAATTTGCCCATCCCGGATGATGGCAATGCGCCCCGCCAATTCTTCCGCTTCCAACAGGTTGTGCGTGCAGATGATGATGGCGCGTTCATCCGTCTGGAGCTGCTGGATGGCATCGCGCACCAGCTTGGCGCTTTCCGGGTCCATCGCCGAAGTCGGCTCATCGAGCAGGAGCACGGGCGGGCGGTGGAGCAGGGCACGCGCCAGCGCCAGTTTCTGGCGCATCCCTTTGGAATACTCGCCGACCTTGCGTTTGCGCGCCACCGCCAGGCCAAAATTTTCGAGCAGATCATGGATGCGCGTGCGGCGTTCGGCCACGGGCAGGCCGTAGATTTCCCCATAGAAATCGAGATACTCGTCAGCGGGCATGCGGTTATACAGCCCGTGGTTCTCGGTCAGCACGCCGACCGAAGCGCGCACCTGCGGGGCCTGGCGCACCACGTCAAACCCGGCCACTTTTGCCCAGCCGCTCGTCGGTTCAAGCACGGAGGTGAGCATGCGGATGGTCGTCGTTTTGCCCGCCCCATTTGGCCCCAGCAGGGCCAGCACTTCCCCGGCGCGGACGTGCAAATTGACCTCACTCACGGCGAGGAACCGGTCAAAGCGTTTCGTCAGGTTTTCAGTCTGGATCATGCGCAGCTATGGGGAAGACATTCAAACTTCAAAAGATCTGTCATTCTGAACACGTTCGCTTTACTCAGTGTAAACTCCGCGAAGAATCCCTGCATAATTTCATTGAAATGGTTCAGTGCAGGGATGCTTCCCCTTGCTCAGCATGACAACAATCGTCAGGTTCTAATTGATCGATCCTATAGGTCAGGCAGCCCGGCGGAATTTGCGCGATTTCCGACGTTCGCGGTTGGCCTCGGTCACAGCGGCTTTGGACTCGAATTCGCCCTGGTGCCGCCGCCAGAGGATAAAGGTGGAGAGAACCGCTACGACAGCCATCAGCGCCTGGTTGGCGTTCAGCGTGCCAAGCATGGCGGCATCCAACCGCAGGAATTCCAGCAGGAACCGGCCAACCGGGTAGGCAATCAGGTAAATGAGGAAGAGATCGCCATCCCGCAATTTGTCGGCAAACTTCCTGCCAAGCCAGAGCAGGAGGAACATATTGGCGAGGTTCCAGAGCGACTCGTACAGGAAGAGCGGGTGGAAGGTGGCAAACTCCTCGTAACCGGGAACCCGGTGGCCCGGATCAATCGTGATCGCCCAGGGAAGAGTGGAGGGCGCCCCATAAATCTCCTGGTTCACAAAGTTTCCCCAGCGGCCAATGGCCTGTGCGAGGGCAATCCCCGGCGCGGCAATATCCGCCCACCGCGGGAAGGGGAGTCCCTGTGAGCGGGCAAACCAGTAAAGCGCCAGCCCGCCGCCAATGAGTGCGCCGGGAATGCCCAGCCCGCCCTTCCAAACGGCAATGGCATCGAGTGGATGCGTGAAGTAGAAAGCGGTCGTCAGCCCCTGCGCAGCCATGGAGGGCGGCGGGGTCAGGATGTGCCAGATGCGCGCGCCCACCACGCCGCCAATCAATATCCAGGTCAGCCCATCCCAGACCCTTTCCGGGTCCTCCCGCCAAAAACGCGCCTGGCGTACAGCGAGGAATGCGGCGGCAACGGCACCTGCCATCAGGATGATCCCGTACCAGTGAACGGTAAATGGGCCTACATTGAAACTCATGGGGTTATGCTCCTTGTATCCGAGGGTTGTTTGTTCGTGTTTGTAACCTGTGAATAATTCGTAGCATAGGGGCTTGTCCCCGCCATACGCCCGCAAGGCTTGCACTGAGCGAAGCCGAAGTGGGCTATGCTACGGAATATTCGGAAGAAACTTATTCAGCCGCGTGCGCCCGCATCACGTAAATGCGCTGGAGTGCGGTCAGGTGGGAACCCGCCGCGAGGATGATCAGCCCGGCGAGGGGGAGGTTCAGGACGAGGGCGGGTACCAGTACAAGGTAGCGCTCCAGCCGTGAGAACCAGCCGGATTTGAGATCATAGCCAAGCGATTGGGCGCGCGCCCGGACGTAGGAAACGAGGATCGCCCCGCTGGCCGCCAGATATGCGGCCATGATCCCAGCCGGGGAATCCTGCGTTATAAAAAAGTACAGGAGTCCGCCAAAAATAAACAGCTCGGAGTAACGGTCCACCACCGAGTCCACAAATGCGCCCCAGTTGCTCGACTCACCCAGCAGGCGCGCCATCGTCCCATCCAGCGCATCCACCGGGCCGAGCAGGAGGATGAAGATGGCCCCCGTGGTCATCCGCCCGGTGGCGACAAAATAAGCGGCAATGATGTGCCCGGCCAGCCCGATCAGGGTAATTGTATTGGGCGCAATCCCCATCTGGTTGAGAAACCGGCCCATCGGGTCCAGGATCCCCTTGAGCCGCAAACGGACAAAATCGGTCAGGGTCGGGCGTTCTTTGTTAATCGTTTGATTCACAAATTCCTCAAGGCGTGGGGTGGGTAAAACGGCTGTATCCTATCTGAATGGGGAGGGCGTGTCAACGTTCCAACGTTCAAACGCCGCTTTAATACTCCTCCTCCTCATCTTCTTGCTCTTCCGCATCAATCAGCACCTCCCGATCCTTCCCCCCGCCCAGCGAGGGGCCGATGATCCCCAAATCCTCCAACTCATCAATCAGGCGCGCGGCCCGCGGATAGCCAATTTTCAACCGCCGCTGGAGCATGGACGCGCTGGCCTTCTGGGTTTTCTGGACAACCTGGATGGCGCGCTCCACCAAACCATCCCGGTCGGAAAGCATCGCCTCCTCCTCAAACATCTGATCCCAGGGGGCGTCCTCTTTCATCCCGTACTGCCGCTGCCAGTATTTCACCACCGCGCTCAGCTCGGCGTCCGAGACGAAGACGCCTTGCGCCCGCATCGGCCCGCTGGCGTCCGGCTGGAGGAAGAGCATGTCCCCATCACCCAGCAGGGACTCCGCGCCGCCGGTATCGAGGATGACGCGCGAGTCGATCCCGGAAGTCACGGCAAACGCCAGCCGCGCCGGGAAGTTCGCCTTAATCAGCCCGGTCACAACATCCGTGCTGGGGCGCTGGGTCGCGACGACCAAATGAATCCCAGTGGCGCGGGCCAGTTGCGCGAGGCGCACCAGCGCCGTCTCGGTCTGATCGGGTGCGGTCATCATCAGGTCAGCGAGTTCATCAATCATCACCACAATATGCGGCATGGGAGCGTCAGTGGGCTTTTTGAGCTTGCGCATCTTATTGTTGAACGTGTCCAGGTTGCGGCAGCGATGGGCTTCCAGCAGTTTGTAGCGCCGGTCCATCTCCGCCACCGTCCAGCGCAGCACACCTAAAATCCGCTCCAGATCGGTCTCCACCTTCCCCAACAGGTGCGGGAGGCCATTGAAGCGCACGAGCTCCACCTTCTTCGGGTCAATCATCACCAGCCGCAAGGTCTCCGGCGAATTATTGATCGCCAGGCAGGCTGTGAGCGCCGTAATGCATACCGACTTGCCCGAACCCGTCGTCCCCGCAATCAGCAGGTGCGGCATACCGGCCAGGTCGGCCACCACGGGACTCCCGGAAACATCCAGCCCCATCGCAATGGCAAGCGGCGACTTGACCCGGTAAAACGCAGGCGACTCCAGGATGGGCCGCATGCGGACGATCACGGAATCCAGGTTGGGCACCTCAATCCCGATATACCCCTTGCCGGGGACGGGCGCTTCGATGCGCAGCCGTTCCGCCGAGAGCGCCAGCGCCAGGTCACGCTGCAACCCGGCAATCTGTGCAATGCGCACCTTCATCTGCTTTTCGCCCTCCGGCCCCTTGCCAAAAAAGCCCGGCTCAATCGCAAACTGCGTCACCGTCGGCCCCACCTGCACCCCCACCACCTTCGCCGGGATGCCAAACTCGGAGAGCGTCTTCTCGATCATCCCGGCGGTCAGGTTGATATTGCGCTCATTGGGGCGCGGCATCCGCCCCTCCTGGAGCAAATCCAACGGGGGCAGGGTCGGATCGCGTTCAGGGGGCGGGCCAGTTGGCGTTTTATCGGCATCCGGCATGGCGAGTTTTTTGCGGAATTCCGGCGGCAGGTTCGGGGGAACTTTGCGGAGGCCATTCGGCGCAGTCGAGGCCGGGCCCTCCGGGGGCTGTAATTCCAAAGGGTCAGCGCCCCCGGTGAACCCCGCTCCGGTCTCCGTTCCCCGGGGGGCTGGCTGACCCTCCAGGGCCGCGCCCATCCATTTCAGGATGCGCCCCATTTGGCCCAGTCCATAAATGGTAGTCAGGAATAATGCCAGCACGAGCAAAACCACCCGCAGGAAACCGCCCATCATCACCCCCAACAATTCCGCCAGCCCCCAGCCGACGAGGCCGCCATCCAACCCGGCTTCGGCGCGTTCCAAATCCATCCCGCCAAAAACGGCGAGCAGGGCAACCAGTGTAAACGCGGTCAGTTCAAGCGCGATCACCCTCCGCCACGGGACGGTATCCAGGCTGCCCGCCGCCTGTGGGGCCATCCGTTTGCGCAACAGCAACAGCCCCAGCCCGCCAAAAATCAGGACAACGAGGAAACTGCCCCCGCCCAGCCAGCGGCGGAGGAACGCGGCCCACGGGCTGAGCAGTGCGCCCCCCGCGCCGCCCCATAGGACGAGCAGGGTCATCAGCGAGAAGGCGGCAATGACCATGCCGCTGACATCCGGGGCATAACGGTGGAACCGCAGCCAGATTTTGAGGGCGGTATCCTGCCAGGTGGGCGGGGTGGGTTCAGGGAGGGGGCGCTGGCCGCGGGTCATGCCGGGCCGTCCTGGGCGTGCGCTTCCATTTCAAGGATGGCGGCGGCCACGGCGTCAATGGCGACGCGCTGTTTGCGGAAGAGGTCGGCCTCGGACATGGCGAGGCGCAGGGCCACCTCGCGCACCTTGCGGCCTTCCATGAATTTGAGTTCGAGGATGTTGTAAAGAATCCATTCCCCGGTAAAGCGGCGTTCCCCTTCCGGGCGGACGGTTTCGACGGCCTGTTTGAGAATGGAGCGCAGGGCGTTGACCGGGTTGTCGCCCTGTTCGGCCAGCGCCTGCTGGACGATCTTGAGGCCCATGAGCGGGCTGGCGGTGAGCTTCGGGCCGCCCCAATAATGGGTGAGGGCGTCCTTGACGGTCTGCGAGAGTTCGGGGGCTGGTAAATCTTCGGGGGATGCCAGCACCCCCGTGCGGTCAAAGCGGGACGCGGCGCGCAGCCTTTGGAGGAGTTCCACCTGCGGGGTCAGGTCACGCAGCGAGGAGATCACTTCCCCCTGGAGGCGCTGGTCATCGAGGGCGAGGGCGGCGCGCTGGCCGAGGCCCTCAAAAGCCCGCCGTTGTTCGGGGTCGGGTTCGGCCCCGCCGTTCTTCAGCACACCCAGCACACCGATCAGGCGATCATCCCGCAGGCTGTTGAGCGGGAGCAGCCAGTAATCGCCCCAGGCGTAGATGTTGTCGCCATTTTTGCCCGACTTCACCGTTTCCAGGATGTTATCGGAGAGGTCAGCTTTGCGCCAATTTTTATCCGTGCTGAGCGGGATGATCAACTGCAAGCCGTTTTCCCCGGCGGCGGCGACAAAGGCCGTGCTGGACTGGAACTGGTCGCAGACCGCGGCGAGCACGCTCTCGAGAAACTGGCGCAGGTCGTCGCGGGTAAACAGCCGCTCCTCCAGGGTTTGCAGCAAACGCAGGTTTTCCTGATCCCCGCCGCTAAACAGCCAGCGTTCCCAAATCGGCGCGGCCATCGAAATGGTGTGTTCCATAAACAAAATGGCAACGACCATGACGACCGGGGTAACGAGCGTTTCCGTCATCCCGACGAGTTCCCCCGCCCGCCGGGTGAGCGTGGTAACGCCGAGCACGATAAACGCCGTGATCGGGCCGCGCATCAGCCATTTGGCCAGCCGCCGCTTGACGACCCGGTCGGGCCAGGAGATGCCGAAGAAGGCCACCGCATAGGCCATCATCACCAGGAGGATGAACACAAAGAAATTGTTCGCAATGGAAGTCAGCCAGAAGACGAGCGGCTGGGCATTGGCAAACGACCCGCCAAATAGAAGGAAAGGGAATGAACTGATCGGGGGGGCGATGGCCCCGGTGAGCAGGTAGCGCATCCGGCGGCGGCTGGTGGGCGATACCGTGCGGGTGTAGGCGCGTCCGAAGTTGACCCAGGCCCAGATGATAAAGATCAAGTAGAACGCGGCAAAGACCCAGGTCAACGGGGTACGCTGAAGATATAAGATGGACGCATCCCCCCGCGCTTCCTCCCCCACCAGCCCGCCCACAAGCGCACCTGAGGGCAGGGCCGCCAGGAACAACAGGGAGAGCAGGTAAGTCAGCCGCACCAGCCAGCGGCGGCGGCCGCGCGAGGGGCGTCCCGTGGTCGCCAGCAGGGCATCCGAAAAATGGAGATAGGCCGCAGGCAGGAAGGCCAGCCCCACCCATTCCAGCCGCAGCCAGATTTCCTGGAGCGACGGCGAGGCCCCGGAACTGCTGAGCGCCTTGCCCGCAAAGACGATGACGACGCAGCCGAGGATAATGGCAAACGAACGCGCCACCCGGTCACGCAGGTTAAAGGTCAGCGCGTACCCAAGCAGGGAGACCGCGACGATGGCAATGCCCGCGGTCAAAATCTCATTGACAGTGCGCAAACCGGAAAGGAAGAGTTCCATGATGGGGGACAGCCAAATGATTAGGGTGCGTTTGAAATGAGTTGAAAGTTTCGTGGGTCGAGTAGCCGGTGGTTTTCCGGCGTATCGAGACCGGGCCTCACCGCTGGATTTCGGTTTCGACAGGCTCAACCCGGCAGATACGGGCGACGAAAATATGTCGCCCTACTCAATCTGCGCTCCAACTCATTTTAAATGCAGCCAAATGATCACAACAGCGATTTGTCGAAAAAGAGGGCGATATCCTTGTTGGGAAAATAGCGGTCGTTGTAGCCGCAAAATTCGTAGCCAAGTTTCTGCGCCATGCGGATGGCGGGGAAATTCTTGCTCTGGACTTCCATGAGGAGGCGGGCACAGCGTTGGGAGACCGCCCAATCCTCGGCGGAAAGGACGAGCGCCGAGGCCATGCCCTGCCGCCGCACAGGCGTTGCCACGGCCAGATCAGTAATGCGGGCGACATCCGGTGCGTGGCCCTGCGCCATCGCAATATAGCCAGTCGGGTTGCGATCATTCTCCTCGCCAACGACGCCCACCAGGATGCCCCAGCGATCCTGCCAGTTTTCCGCCAGTTTGCCGTGATCACGTGGGTATATCTGGCGCACGACGCGCGGCAGGCGGCGCTCGCGGAACCCGACGGTGATCTCATCCTCCCCTTGCTGGATGTCCATCTGCCAGACGAATTCGGTCGTGGAGTTGTGGTCGATCATCGCCAGGGCGGGGAGGTCCATGGGGAGGAAGCGGCGGATGTGTATCTGGGGCACGCAAGGCTCCTATTGGTCAGGGGTCAGGATTGTGATCGGGACCTGGCAGTCGGGGAGCGCGTCCCCATTGGTGTTGCTGACAACCAACCGGAGCAGGTAGTCCCCGGGGGCCAGGATGCTTGTTTCCCATTTTTCCACGAGCAAGCCCGCAGTGACGGCTTTCCGCCCGGCCTGGATCGTGCGCCAGGCAATCTGGCTCTGCGGCGTCACTTCCAATTTGTAGAAGCCGAAATTTTCGATGGCGGCGGAGCCTTCGATGGCGATTTCACCGCGCACCTGGTCGCCCGGTTCCGGCGAGGTGATCTCAATGCTGCCGGGTACACAGGTGCCCAGCCGGGCGTCCACCGTGGGAGTAGGTCCCGGCGTGCCGTCTTCCGTTGCGGCAACCACGACGGGCAGCGTGGCCGTGGCCGTTGCCAGCAAGTCAATGGTGGGCGTGATCAGCGGGTTGGCTTGCGGGCGGAGCGGCACCACGTAGGAAACGATCACAAACTCGCCCACGCCGATCAGGATGATGAGAACGAGCGCGGTAACGGCCTGGTTGAAGCGGTGCTGGGCGGTGTCCCGTTCCAGGCCAAAAATCGTGGAGCGCATCTCCCCCCAGGAGGCGGACATGCGGCGCACGTAGAGCAGGCCGCCGAGGAGCAGGAGGATGTAGATCCAGCCTTCGTAGGTTCGAAAAAAATTCAGCGCCTCATCCATGCATTAACCCAGTTGCCGCAAGAATCCCCTGACGAGCGTTTCCAGCTTGGGCACCAGCACCCGCCCGGCGTCCAGCACTTCCTGGTGGGTCGTTTCCGTATCACCATCCAGGTTGGCCTTGTTGCTGATCCCGGAAATCCCCAGGACACGCATCCCGCTGTGCCGGGCCACGATAACCTCGGGTACGGTGGACATCCCCACCGCATCCACACCGATCATGCGCAGGAAACGCAGGTCGGCGGGCGATTCAAAAGTCGGCCCGGCCAGCCCGGCATACACACCCTCTTGCAGGAGCAGCCCGGCCCCGGCAGCCACGGCGCGCGCCAGCGCATGATACTCGCGGTCATAGGCGCGGCTCATATCCGGGAAACGCGGGCCAAATTCATCGAGGTTGGGGCCGCGCAACGGGTTCGGCCCGGCCATCCCCATCAGGTTCAGGTGATCCAGGATCAGCATCAAATCACCAGGCTCAAACGCCGGGTTCACCCCGCCCGCCGCATTCGTTACCACCAGCGTCTCAATCCCCAGCCGCTTCATCACGCGCACCGGCAGCCCGACCCAGGTCATCTCGTACCCTTCGTAATAATGCGCCCGCCCCTGCATCATGAGCACGGGCTGGCCTTCCAGCATCCCCGCCACCAGCCGCCCGCTATGGCCGAGAACGGTTGATACCGGCCAACGCGGGATGTCCGCATATGGGACGGTTACGGGATTTTCCACCGCTTCCGCCAACCCACCCAGACCCGACCCCAATATCAGGCCCACTTTTGGCTCTCCGCGCAACTTCCCCCGCACAGCCTGCGCGGCGGCATTGATGATTTCAGTGGTCAAAAATTCGCTCATATCTGCATCCAACCTTTTTGAAAATTTTCTCTACCGTACATTCTGCGTATTTATTGTCATTGCGAGCCGCCGGTTTTGCTTTTGGCGGCGTGGCAATCTTCCCTTGCGTTGAGATAATATGCGGAAACGGAGATTGCTTCGCCCTGCGACCTTTGGCCGCCCGGGCTCGCAATGACATTTGTACGGTAGAGAATGAAAATTATAACATTCGGGGTTAATGCGGGCCGCAATGGGGGTTTGGCGCCCCTTCACCAAGCCACCTGACCCTCAAGACTCCCCGTTCATCCTGCCAGCACATCTGTAAAGGCGGCCACAGCCTGCGCCACATCCGCGTCCCCCACCCAGGCATGCGTCACCAGCCTCAGCCGCCGGTGGCCCACCGCGCCCACCTTGACCCCGCGGGCCAGCAACCCTTCGCTGATCTCGCGCCCCCCGAGGGGCACCTCCTCCCCCAGGGACAGGTAGACCATATTCGAAGCGGGCACCTCGTTCTCCACGATCAAGGCGGGGATCAGCGACAGCCTCCGGGCCAGTTCACGGGCGCGGGCGTGATCATCTGCCAGGCGGTCCACCATGGTCTCCAGCGCCACAATCCCCGCCGCCGCGATGATCCCGGCCTGCCGCATCCCACCCCCAAGCATTTTGCGCGCCCGGTGTACTTTTACGATAAACGGGCGCGTCCCCGCAATCAACGAACCGGCAGGCGCGCTCAGCCCCTTGCTAAGGCAAAAGGTCACGGAATCAAACGGGGCGGCCACCTCCCGCGCCGGTACGCCCAGCGCCGCGGCGGCATTGAACAGCCGCGCACCATCCAGGTGCAGGATCAGCCCGAACTCATCCGCAATGGCGCGCACGGCCAGTTGGTAATCCAGCGTCAGGGCCACGCCCTTACAGCGGTTGTGCGTGTTTTCGAGGGCGATCAGCCGCGTGGGCGGGAAATGCGCGTCATCCGAACGGATGGCGGCGCGTATCTCTTCAAGGGCCAGCGTCCCATCGGGCTGGTTGCGGAGTTGGCGGGGGTGGATGCCCCCGAGGGCCGCCGCGCCCCCGGCCTCATAGAGGAACGTATGCGCCAAATCCCCGACAATGATCTCATCCCCGCGCCCGCAATGGGCGAGGAGCGAGGCCAGGTTGCCCATCGTTCCGCTGGGGACCAGGATGGCCGCCTCCTTGCCGAGCATCCCTGCCGCAAGTTCCTGCAGGCGGTTAACCGTGGGGTCGTCGCCATACACGTCATCGCCAACGACGGCGGAGGCCATGGCTTCACGCATGGCCGGGGTGGGCGGGGTAACGGTATCTGAGCGGAGATCAACGATATTCATAGGAGTTCCTCAAAGGCGCAATGCACGTTCGATGCAGTTTCATTCATCGAAGTACATATCACCTGTATTTGACTTTCGCCCAATATCCTGGCGGCCGCGCAGTGTCTCAAGGATGTTGGCGAGGTTGTCCGGCAGGGGCGCTTCAAAAGTGCGGGGCGCACTCTCGCCCGGGATTTGGATCGTAATCCGCGCCGCATGCAAAAACTGCCGCTTCAGCCTCATGCTGGGCTTCTTGCGCCCGTAGAGAGTATCGCCCACAATCGGGCAGCCGATAAATGCAAGGTGGACGCGGATCTGGTGGGTGCGCCCCGTTACCGGGTGGGCTTCGATCAGCGTGTGATCCTGAAATTTTTCGAGGGTGTGATATTCGGTCAGGGCGTCCCGCCCCTTATGCAGTGGCACAATCGCCATGTTTTTGCGGCTGCCGGAGTCGCGCCCAATGGCGGCTTCCACCAGGCCGGAGGATGTGGGCGGCGCACCATCCACGAGGGCGAGATAAATTTTATTAACCACGCGCCCCCGAAACTGGTTCTGCAAATCCCGGTGGGTACGGTCATTTTTGGCGAGCAGGATCAGCCCGGAGGTATCCTTATCCAACCGGTGGACGACGCCGGGCCGCATCTCTCCGCCAATGCCCTCAATGTCCGGGGCGTGCGCAAGGACGGCGTTGACCAGCGTCCCGCCCGGATGTCCCGGGGCCGGGTGGACGACCATCCCGGCCGGTTTGTTGACGACGATCAAATCCGCGTTTTCAAAGATGATGTCCAGCGGGATATTTTCTGCAATGATAGCCGCGGGCTTCACCGGGGGGAGGACGACCCGGATGGTCATCCCGGCTTCGAGGGTCTGGCCGCCTTTCCGGGCGGGGATGCCGTTGATTTCGACCAGCCCTTCCTTGATCAGGCTTTGCAGGCGGGAACGGGAATGTTCCGGGAATTGGATCACCAGGAAATGGTCGAGGCGCTGGGGCGGCCCGGCTTCATATTCAAACGTGAAAGTTTCGGCGGGCATGGGTGTTCCGGTGGCGAATCTGGAGGACCTTCTGGCGGAGGGCGATGGACTGGATGGCGGGCGAATTGGGAAAAAGCACCTCAACGAGGCCCAAGGGGATCGGCTCGTCCGATTTGGATTTTTCGAGGGCCGGGCCGGACAGGTTGCGCAGGTTGATCCGGCGGGCTTGTTTCATCAGCGCGGCGGCGTTCATATCAGCCAGCAGACTGGGCAGGAAGGGGATCAACAGGATGACGACGCCCAGCGAAATGCTCAGGTCGGCCAGGTTGAAGACGGGCAGGTTGCCGATGGAGAGGAAATCGGTGACCCAGCCCTGGTAGATCCGGTCGATCAGGTTGCCGAGCGCGCCGCCCAACTGGAGGGCGATGGCGACCCGCAAATGCCGGTCGCCGCGCGGGATGATCGGGTAGTAGTTGATGATGGCCAGGGAGACGATGATGGCCAGGATCATGAACGGGATGTTGCCGTTGCGGAAGATGCCAAAGGCCGCACCGGTATTTTTCCAGTGGACGATGCGGGCAAAGGGGGAAAGCCAATCCAGCGGCATCCAAAAATCGGTGAAGGCCAGGTTGGCGCGGACGATGGATTTGGTTAGTTGATCGAGGGTGACGGAGGTACCGGCAACCAGCAGGAGGAAGAGGTAGTCGGGGAGGTAGTAGCGGAGGGGGTGGGGCATGAGGGGGGAGGGGTAATCGGTAATTTGTAATTGGGGAGCGGGGCGACATTTTACCGCATCCCGGCAAACTCCCCCACAAAATCCAACTGGTGGGCGATGAAGGTCAGTTCCCGGCGTTCAAGCTGTGCCCGGCGGGCGGAGAGCCATTCCGGCAGAGCAGGATGCCCGGCAAGGGAGGTTTCGAAGAAGTGGAGAATGTGGGCGAGGAAGTAGGCTTCGTCGGCGGGGTATGCGCCGTTGAGCGGGTGGACGACCCAATCGGACGCACCTGCGGCGAGGATTTCGATGCCCGCGGCGGGGAGAGCGGTGAAGAGCAGGCGGCCCGCCTGCGGGGTGCGCATGGTGGCGTGATAGGCGGGGATGATTTCGGCGTCCAGCGAATGGGCAGGATGGAAGATGGTTTCGCCGTCAAAGTTGATCGGGAACCAGCACAACCCGCCGGGGTGCAGGAAACCGGTGAGGCGGGCGAGGGCGCGGGGGATGTCCATGAGGTCGAGGAAGGCGCAGGCGATGAGGAGATCGGGGGGTTCAGGGGGGGCGAGATCAAATACATCGGCGCAGAGAAATGAGGGGGTCACTGCCCCTGGAAGGCCCGGTTCCCGTTGGCGGGCCGCGGCGATGTTTTGGGGATCGGCGTCCACTCCGAAGTAGCGCGTCCCTGAAGGGACCTGGCCCCAATCCATTAACCTGTCGAACATGACGCCCGTGCCGCAGGCGATTTCGAGGAGGCTTGGGTTGGGGGGGAGGCGCGCACGCAGGGTATCGAGGACGCCGCGATGGAGGGCGCGGTCGTCCACCGTGCGTTTGGCGGTGAGGTAGCGTTGAAAGGAAAAACGGGATTGGAGATTAGGGATTGGAGATTGGTTTGGCATACAGGTTGCCTTCGCGGGCATCGGGGGGGAGGCTTTCGAGATAGGCGGTGGCTTCGGTGGGGGTGTGCCAGCAGGGTTGGAGGCGGGCGGTCTCGGCGGGGCTCCAGTTGTATTCGTAGGGGGCGAGTTCGGCAAGGCGGTCGAGGCAGGCGAGGGCGGCGGCGCGGCTGGCGGGGAGGTATTCAAAGCTGAGGGCCGGGAGGGGCTGCGAAACGCCGCGCAGGACTTCGAGTTCGTAGCCTTCCACATCAATTTTGGTGAAGGCGGGGAGGCCGTGGGCGGCGATCAGGGCATCGAGCGTGGTGACGGGAACGGTGATTTGGGCATCCCACTGGACGGCGGCGAAGGAGGGGGTGCGCTTCATTTCGTCCGCCCAGCCCGCGGCGAGGGTGGTGACGGTGGGGTGGCGGGTGCTGATATGCAGGTCGGCCTCGCCGGGGGCCGCGCCGAGGGCGGCTTCGAGGATGGTGGCATGGCGGTTGCGCCCATACAGGCGGCGGAGGAGGGCGGCAAAGGGCGGTTGGGGTTCGATGGCAACGACGCGCGCGCCGAGGGCGAGGCAGGCGCGGATGTGGTTGCCAACGTGGGCACCGACGTCAAAAACGAGGCCGCCGGGCTGGACGAAGGGGGCGTAGAGGCGGGTGAGGCGGCGGTGGCGGAGGGGGTGGCCGTAGTAGATGAGGAGGGAGCGGAGCATGGCGCAGAGGAGAAAAGGGGAGGAGGGGCAGAGGCGTGAAGGAGGAAAGGACAAAAAGAAAGAGCGCTGAATGGTAGCCAGCGCTCCCGCTAAAAAAGATGAGGCCGACGCGAATGGGGTGATGGGGAGGGGCTTGCTATCAGGCTTTCCCGGCGGGTAATAATACTTTGGGGGCCCCCTCAATTAATGGGAAAGCGGAGGAGTTCGGAATCCCTGGATATCGAGCAACACCCGAATAACCGGCTCCGGGAATTTTGGTGTGATGCGGGCTGGCATGGGGTGGGTATTTTGGTTGCTGTGATGATATTCCGGTAGAGGTCGCAGTCCAAAGGTATTATTTTCCTGATGGACTGGGGTCTCCAGTGTTTGCCTGCCGACCATGGACTTCACCGGCTCGCCGAAGGCAAGTCCGACGCAAGACAGGGTCAGGCGTCGTCTGCATTGGGTTTCGGATAGCGACGCTTCGTCTCTGTTACCGATCGGGCTACCAACATCTCCAGGACTTTCAGATCGACGTTAGCCAGGCGCTTAATGTAGACACATACCTTCCCAGTCTTGTGCTTTCCCAGCTTGGCCAATAAGAGGTCACGACCTTCAAAGTCCGCCTCGATGTAAACAACCAACTCACTTCCCCGCGCGGCGAACCCAGCGAGAGCGGAATCGCCTTCGTGACCACTTGCGTATTGGTAATGGTAGCTCCCGAATCCGACGATGCTTGGCCCCCACATCCTTGGTTCTTGCCTGGTAACTCTTCGCATGAGAGCAACCAGAGTCCGCGCATCATTCCGTTGTTCCTCGTTTGCGACGGCCGCGATATGACTTTCGACACTGACTTCTGTGGGTTTGGTCTTGGGTACTGACACATGCACCTCCGAACGGTTTCTTTTCGACGCCTAACGGTTTGCGTTACTGGCGCTGGGGCGGGCGTGGACACTGCATACTGCATATATCTATGGGGATGCTTCCACCCAGACATCATCAATCCACACAGTTCCTTCTCCTGTCACCACGAACCTCAAATTAAGACACCCCCACACCCCGGCAGTCCATCTTCGGTCCACACCCTCACTGCAATCAATATTAACATGAACGGGCACTATGAAAACTATGCTCCTTTCAGACCAGATATTATCGCTTAATCCTATTGTTGGCTCTTTAGGGGTTCGATCTGGTATTTCAGTGAATCCACCGGATATGGTGAGCAGAACCTTAACCTCAGGACTACCGCTGGTTCTGAAGAAAAAGGTCAAACGCAAATACTTGTCAGCTGGTAAAGGTTGAGTATCCAGTGCAAACTCTGCCGGTTTGTCTGTAGATCCTGCCTGTATGCAGACTGAGTAACTTCCTTCGCTTGATTGTCTGTTTTCGGGAACAATATAGCTTTTGGGAGATTCATTGAATGCCTTCCAAGTATACGAATGCCATCCACCTTCTACAGGAACCCAACTCTCAAAATTTGATGGAGATGCCAAATAGTTATCTTCTTGGTCGCGGATTGTTTGGAAAACTTCTGGTGTCGGTAAAGGCGCATCCTCCGATAATTGCAGGCAATCGGAAATGAGCGCTGGTGTCTCAGTTGTGGGCATTGCCGAGGGTGTGGGTGTTGCCTCTGTCACTTGTATAATCGTCGGAGTGAGGGTTAGTGTCGCTGATGGGGTAAGTGTGGAGGAGACGGGTATTGTCTCCGTAATTTGTATAGTTGGCGGAGTGAGACTCGCCTCTGCGGTATGTGTTGCATTTGGAGCCAATTTTGCCCACCAATCATTTAGGGCAGGAATATTGCTAATGATGACTCCTAATAGTCCAATGATGGCTACTAATTTTGTTGCGTTCGATCGTATTTTTTCAGCTTTAATAGTATCTGATGGCCCCTTATTAGAATTATTTGCGGAGTTCGTGTTCTGTGCCATAGCTCATCTCCAATTCAGGGGGCTTTCGATTACACCATGTGAAACCGCTTAGTTGCGCCAGCCGCTTCGCTGGTGAGCGGAAGGGAGTGACCAGCGGACAATTCTGCTACAACTTCCTCAATTTTGAACATTATACATCGTATCAAATGTCCCCGCCCTCATTGCTTCCCCGCACAGCGCAAACCGGGCGGGTAAAATACCCCCATGCTCCTCCTCCGCAACGCCACCCTCGTCACCGCCACCGCATCCTTCCTCGGCGACATCCTCATTGACGGCGAAAAAATCGCCGCCGTCCAGCGTGCCAACACGCAATCCTTCAACCTTCAACCTTCAACCCCGATTCTCGACTGTACCAACAAATTGATTACGCCCGGCGGCGTTGACCCCCACTGCCATTTCGACCTCCCCATGTTCGGCACCGTCTCCTCCGACGACCATTACACCGGCCACAAAGCCGCCGCCTTCGGTGGCACCACCACGGTGATGGACTTTGTGCCGCAACCCCCCCCTGCCCCCCCCGCGAGCGGGGGGGGTGAGGGGGTGCTGGAGAAGGGGGTGGACCTCTGGCACGCCAAAGCCGCCAAAGCCGCCATTGACTACGGCTTCCACATGAACATCACCGCTTTGACGCCCGAAGTAATCGCCGAAATCCCGCGCCTGCCCGAAATGGGCATCACCACGCTCAAAGTCTTCATGGCCTATAATGGCCGCCTGCGCCTCCAGGATGGCGAAATCTTCCGCGTCATGCAGATCGCCCGCGACCACGGCCTGCTCACCATGCTCCATGCCGAAAACGGCGACGTGATCGACGTGCTAACGGGGCAGGCAGTAGCTTCAGGGGTCACGTCTCCCCTCGGCCACGCCCGCACCCGGCCCGCCTGGGGCGCGGTCGAAGCCACGTTGCGCGGCGCGGCGTTAGCCGCCCAATCCGGCGCGCCCCTCTACATCGTCCACATGAACGCGGCGGGCGAGATGGACATGCTCCGCCACGCCCGCGCCCGCGGCGTCCCCGTCATGGGCGAGACCTGCCCGCAATACCTCTTCTTCACCGAAGCCGACCTCGCCCGCCCGGATGGCGCCAAGTGGGTGTGCTCCCCGCCCATGCGCACCGAAGCCGACCAGACCGCCCTGTGGGACGCGCTCGCCGACGGCACGCTCCAGACCCTCGGCACCGACCATTGTCCCTTCTTCTTTGACGGCACGACGCCCATTGACTATGAGGGCGAACCGGTTTTCATCCCCGGAAAGGAGTTGGGTCGAAATGATTTCACCCTGATCCCCAATGGCCTCCCGATGGTCGGCGACCGGCTCCCCGTGATGTGGTCCTTCGGGGTTCACGAGGGGAGGCTGACCCCGGAGCAATTCGTGGCCCTCACGAGCACCAACCCGGCCCGCATCTTCGGCCTGTATCCCCAAAAGGGCGCCCTGCTCCCCGGCTCAGACGCCGACCTCGTCATCTGGGACCCGGAAAAGCGCGTGACCCACGGCGTCGCCCGTTCCCACCACCGCACGGACTACAACCTCTTCGAGGGCTGGGAGCTGACCGGCGCGCCGGAAAAAGTGTACCTGCGCGGCCAGTTGATCGTGGATGGGGAAAATTGGCTGGGGCGGCGCGGGATGGGGCGGTTTTTGAAGCGCACCCCCGGCGCGGAAATCCTGTAACCTTCACCTGGCTTCTCCCATGAAAAAACTCCTCCGCTCCTTCACTCTTTCCGTCCTTTTGTCATTCACTCTGGTTTCCTGCGCCGCGCCGCCGCCCACCGCGGTTGTCGAGCCTGTCGAGACACCGCCGCCCTCCTCCACCCCCTTCATCTTCCCGCCCACCTTCACGCCCACCGAACCCGGCCCGCCCACCGATACCCCCACGCCGCGCCCCACCCGCACCCCGCCTGGCACGGCCACCATCGCCCCCACCGTGGCCCCCTCCGCCACCCCGCTCGTCAACATCCGCCGCGCCTCTGCCGCAGACCAACCCTTCATCACCGCCAGCCTGCTCTTCTTTGAGGGCGGGCGTATCCAGCTTTGGGACAGCGTAACGGGCGCGGTACAGCCCCTGGGCGAGGGCGTCCTCCCGGAGGGCCTCACCCACTTCTCCGCCAGTGACGGCGGCATCCTGATCGCCGTTGCCCGTCAGCCGGATTCCAGCATCAGCGAAATCCTCGTCTACAACCGCCTCGCCAACGGCATCGTGCGCACCATCCCCCTCGCCTCTGCCGCGATCGCCAGCCTCGCCATCTCCCCCGATGGGCAATGGCTCGCCTTCATCTCCGCCGAAGTCCAGCCCACGCCCATCCCGGCGGCCACCGCCACCCCATTGCCCACCTTCACCCCCACCGCCGTCGGCAGCATCCACCCTACGCCCCTGCCATCCCCCACCGCCACGCTCCTCCCCGAACCCGCGCCCCCCTCCTCGGGCAAGGTATTCGTCACGAGGGTCAGCGACCTCTCGGCCCCCCGAGAACTGGGCGAATGCGCCGCGCGCTGCACCGGGATATTCTGGTCCCCGGTGAGCGATCTGTTCATCTGGGGGGATGAGGAGGGCCTGTGGGGGGCAGACCCGGCCCCCGGGGGCAGTACGTCCCCGCGGCTGATCCTGGCCCCCAGTGGGGTTGGGGCCTCCGGGGGAGCGCAGACCCTGGAGGGTCACCTCCCCCTGTGGTCCCCGTCCGGGCGCTTTCTGCTGGTCAGCCGGGGGAGTGCGCAAATTGCCGTCGTTGACCTCTTCACTGGCCTGCTGGAGCCTGTCCCCGAACAGGCGCATGTGACAGGGGCTGCCTGGCTGGCGGGCGACCTCCTGTTCATCACCCAGCGCGGGGATGCGGACGCTGGCCTGTCCCCGTCTGCGGAACTTTGGGGCGTGGCCGGGGGCGGCGGAACGCTCTTTGCGTTGGGAGGGCGTTACCCGCTTCCCGGCGATGCCAGCGCCATCCCCGCGGCCCCGGTACAGCTTTTAGATGGACGCATTGCCCTGACCCTGATCAACTCCCAGGATGCAAGTGCTGCGGCCACCAGCGGCGTTTACCTGCTCAATTTCGGGGACGGGTCGATCGTCAAGGTGAATGCACTGCCATTGATGCAGGTGATCGGGGCCGTCTGGCTCCCGGATGCGCTGGCGGCGCTGATCATTTCGGATAGCCGCGTGCTGTTTGTGCCCTCCACCGGGGGCCAGATTTATTCAGTCTCATCCTTCCTCGGGGAGACGGCATGTTGTTATCTTTGGATGCCGTGAGTTTTGCAATGAGCAAACCGGATTCTTCACTTGACAAAGACGGATCCCTGAGCCTGGCCCCCAATATTACAGCCACCAGTGTCGGGGCGGGGTCTACCCGCCCAGGTTCCTGGCGAACGCCAGCCGGGGGCAGGGGGACCCTGTCCCTACGGGTGGATTGGCGCAATTGCAAACGACGTATTGGGGAGGTGACAATCACATACCTTGAAAATAACCATTCCAGGCCGTTTTTGCAGCTGACTCTCAACTAATCTTTCCGAAAATCCCCTGGCGCTGACATTCAGCGAAAACCCAGTGCTATTCACTGTCCTCATCCTCCTGTTCTTCTCCCCTCCCCTGTTGCTTGCCATGAGCTGGATGCGCATGCGGTGGGGGTATATCTGGCTGGCGGCGGCATTGTGCGCCGGGCTGGGCTGGGTGGCGCTGTTCGTGACCGCCTGGCGTTTGCCGGTGTCGCTGGATTGGCAGGGCTGGGGTGCGGGACTGGCTGCGGGCGGGAGCCGCTGGCTTTTGGTGGATGCGTATTCGTGGCCCCCGGGGTTCTTGCTGGCGGCCATCGGGCTGGGTGCCATTCTCACGGGTCTCGCCCAACCGGAGGGAAATGACTGGCAAAACCTGGCCAGTATTTTGGGCGTGCTGGCTGTCGGACTATTTGGCGTTTTTGCGGGCGGGCTGGCGGCGCTGGGATTTGCCTGGACGGCCATGGATATTCTTGAACTTGTGATTTTGCTGCGGCGCTCCACTGGCCGGGAAGCGCGCGAGCGGGTGATGCTGGCCTTTGGGGTGAATATTGGCGCGACGATACTGGTCATCCTGGGCCTGGTTGCCAGCCGCGGCGGGCTGCTCAGTTTCCAGCCCATGCCACAGGAAGCAGGGCTGGTGTTGGTGCTGGCGGCGGGTTTCCGTTTGGGTGTACTGCCCGTTCAGGCACCTTATTCGCCGTCATTGCGGATCAGCCCGGCGCTTGAAACGATGATGCGGCTGGCGCCCGTGGCTGGCAGTCTTTCCCTGCTGGCGCGTGCGAGCGCAGTCGGCCTCCCGGATTTCTGGCGCATACCGTTATTGGTGTTCGTGTGGCTGGCCGGTTTTTACGGTGCGGTCAATTGGCTGACCAGGGAAGATGATCCGGCTGGCCCGCAATACTGGATACTCGGGATTGCCAGCCTGGCCGTGGCGGCCGCGGTATGGCAGGCTTCGGTGGCGGTGTCCGCCTGGGGGGTGATCCTGTTGGCGGGCGGCAGCCTGGCAGCCTTGCGCCGCTCGCAAAGCCGTGGTTTCCGTTTGTTTTTTGGCATGGCGATGGCGGGCATGGCTGGCCTGCCATTTACCCCAGGCTGGGCGGCAGTCATGGGCTTGGGGGCCGGCCCCTGGTGGGGTGGCTGGTTGTTCGGGGGGTTGGTGGTCGTGATCCTGCTGGGCTTTTATCGGCGGACGGTGCATGATGTTGAAGGCGGGGATGGGCTGGCGGGGGGGTCCGTCTGTTTTACCTGGCTGGTTTGCTGTTGATATTCGCCTCCTTCTGGCTGACCGTTTTTCTCCCGTCCCAGCCGGGGATACCGCTTGCATCGGCCTGGTGGCAGGGGGCTGTGTTCCTGGCGCTGGCCGTTGTGCTCGGATACGGGTTGCGCCGCATGGCCGGGTGGCCTCCCATGCTGGCCGTCTGGTTTGAGCGTGTATTCTCGCTCGGCTGGTGCTACGCCCTGGTCAGGCGGATTTATGGTTTGTTTGGCCGCGGGGTGCTGCGCATTTCGCGCCTGCTGGAGGGGGATGGCGGCTTGTTATGGGCGCTCGTTTTGCTGGCCCTGCTGATCTCCGTTTTTGGGGCATACGCCACGGGAGGGTGAGCCAACCATGTCACTGCTGGAAACGATTGCCGTTGTCCTCATCTTTTTAGCCGGGCTGGCCTTCCTCGTCATCCGGGACTGGCGCTGGTCGCTGGCCGCGCTGGCCGTGCAGTATCTGGGGGTCTTCATCCTCGTCATCGGATGGCTGGGGCTTGAACTTGCGGCCATCAAATTAATTGCCGGCTGGATGGCAACGGCGATCCTGGGGGCCACCCGCCCTGGCACTATTGCGGGCGATGACCGGCAGGCTGGCGCGTTGTTCAAGGTTTTCGTCTACCTGCTGATCTGTCTCTCAATGTGGGCCGCCGTGGGCGGGATGCTCGACTGGTTCCCGGAACTCCTGCCTTTTCAGGGGATGAGCGCCCTGATCCTGATCGGCACGGGCCTGTTCGGTATGGGGATTGAAAAATCCCCCGTGCGCATGGTCTCCGGCCTGCTGTTCTTTATGTCGGGTTTTGAGCTGGTCTATGCCGCCCTGGAGCCGTCGGCGCTCGTGGCCGGTTTGCTGGCCGCGGTGGCCCTGGCTCTAGCGCTGGCGGGGGCTTATTTATCAACGGGCGAGCTGCCCAAACTGGAAGAAGAGGAATCCCTGTGAGCGCGCCCCTCCTGTGGATCGTTTTACCGGCACTGCTGGGGATCGTCCTGTTCGTGATCCCGGGTGAGAGGCGCTGGCCCGGTCTTTCAGCCCTGGCCGTGGGCGCGCTCCTGGCGCTGGCGGCGTGGATCTTTCCGCTGGGCCGGCCCACACATTTTGTCGTCTGGCCGTTCCAGATTGAACAGGAAATGTCCATTTTGGGCAGAAGCCTGGTGATGGTGGATGACCTGCGCTGGCTGGTGAGCGCCTGGTATGGGGCCGCCTCGCTATGGATGCTGGGCGCGTTGCTCACCGGTTCCGGTGGCCGTTCCACCCCGCTGATGATGTCCGTCACTGCCGTGCTGGTGGGTGCGCTGTCCGTCCAGCCGCCCTTGTACGCCCCATTGTTCCTGACACTGGCGGCGTTATTGTGCATCCCCATCCTCTCCCCGCCGGAGGGCGGCCCGGCGCGCGGCCCCCTGCTTTTTGTGACCTTCCAATTGCTGGCCCTGCCGTTGATGATGGTGGCGGGCGCGCGCCTCGCTGGGCTGGAAGGCAGCCCGCCCGGTCTGGAAGCGGTCACACGCCCTGCCGCCCTGCTGGGGTTTGGGTTTGCGTTCCTGCTGGCCGTCTTCCCGTTCCACGCCTGGGTGCCGGTGGTGACACGCACGAGCCGTCCGATGGCTGCCGGTTTTGTGATTGTGTTCCTCACTACGGGCGCGGCCTTGCTGGGCATACAGCAATTTGACCGGTTTGTCTGGCTGCGCGAGACGGAAGGAGCCTTTGCCATCTTGCGCTTTGTCGGGGTGCTGGTGGTGACGACTGGCGGGTTTTGGCTGGCATTTGAACAGCACCCGGGGCGGCAAATGGGCTTTTCGGCGCTGGTGGATGGCGGGCTGGTGATGCTGGCGCTTGGGTTGGGCGGCGAGGCAAGTCTGTTGATGGTGTGGGGGTTGCTGGTTGTGCGCAGCCTGGGATACCTGGTTTGGGCCGCGGGTCTGGGGGTTATCCAGCGGCAGGCAGGCTCTTTATCGGTGGATGCCATCCATGCGGCGGCGCGGGCGGAGCCATTGGCGGCGCTGGCCATCGTCTGTGGGCAGATGTCGGCGATGGGGCTGCCGCTGCTGGCCGGGTTTGCCATGCGGCTCCCCTTGCTGTCCGGCCTGGCAAGCGCGCACCTGGTTGCGGCGCTGGCGGTCTGGCTGGCGATGCTCGGGGCGGGGGTGGCGGGGATCCGTACCCTGGCGGGACTGGTTACGCCCTTCGGGGATCGGGCGCCCGGTGAACCCGGGGTTGTGCGTTGGAGGGATCAGCTTAACCTGGGGGACTTATTCCTGGTTTTAGGGAGCCTGCTGCTCCTCGGGGTCGGGATATTTCCCCAATGGGTTGTCCCGTTCCTCGAAAGGCTGCCGCTGGCCTTCGCGCATTAGCCGCCATAACCGCTGTGCTATAATTCCGCCGCTTTTATAAAGCCATCGCAAAGCGCTTATGATTTGCGATTTTGGAGTTTCCCCATGGAAAATGAACAGTTACAGAAGCGGGTGGACTGGCTGGATGAGGAACGCCGCCGGGACAAATCCACGATCACGATGCTGGAAGACCGCATTGCGGCGCTGGAAGGGACGCTGGGCAAGGCTGATAAACAGGTGCAGGAGTTGTCGAGTGAACAGACCCACCTGCGGACGATGCTGGCCCGGGTGGATCAATTTGAAGCCACCCTCGGCCAACTGAGGCTGGAAACGACGCGCAATATGGAAGAGGCGGAGAAAGTGCGCGGCGACCGCGAGGCAGAGCGGGAGGAGGTGCGCCGCGCCCAGCTTGAGGCCGTCAATAAATCCCTGAATGATGTCCGCAAAGAATTGGAGCAAATCCCCAGCCTGAATACGCAGATTAAGGCGCGCACCGATGAGGAGGCGCGCTTGAACCGCAAACTGGATGAGTTTCAAGCCCAGTTGCTGTCCTCACAGCGCGGCGATGAGGATGTGACGCGTACAATCCGGTTGCTGGAGGAAGCCCAGCGCCGCGATGATAAGAAGTTGACTGACTTGCAAGGTGAGACGATCACCCTGCGCAAACGCGCGGATGAGCACCGCGGTAAAGCGGATTTGGCGTCAGACTCGGTGCGGCGGATTGAGAACCGGCTGAACGAGTTATCCACCGTTGAAGTGGAGCGGCGCGACAGCTATAACGCCTTTGTGGAAAAGCAAACGCTGGCCCAGGTGGACCGGGAACGCCGCTGGAGCGAATGGCAGGCGCGGTTTGAAACCATCGAGAAACAGGCGATGGAATTGGAAACGCAAATACAGGAACTGCACACCACCCAGCGCGATGTGCGCCGTACCCACGAATCGGTCGAAGCCCTCACCGAACGGGTGGAGCGGCGCATCAACGAAATCACGGAAATGCAACGCCTCTCGGAAGACCGCTTCCGCCAGGAATGGACGACGTTTAAGGCGGACGATCAAAAACGTTGGACGAACTATACACTCACGCAGGAAGAGCAGGCCCGCGAGGCCAGCCGCACCCAGGGGCGCGCGACCGAGCGGATGACAACCCTGGAAGAAAATGTCCAGTCCATCGATGATGTCGTGGCGCAGATCAGTGAACAGACCGAGCGCCGCCTCCAGCGTCTGCTGGCGATGGCGCGCGAATGGGCCTCCGAGTACGAGCAAACCCTCGGGCCAGCGGCGCGCTAGGACGCGTCCGGCCCGGCCTCCCGGCTTATGCGCGTTATTGGTACAGCCGGCCATGTCGATCATGGCAAATCCACCCTCGTACAGGCGCTCACTGGAACGCATCCCGACCGTCTAAAAGAAGAGCGCGAGCGCGAGATGACCATTGATCTCGGCTTTGCGTTTCTCACCCTGCCCAACGGGGAAGAAGTGGGCATTGTGGATGTCCCCGGACACCGCGATTTTATCGAAAATATGCTGGCTGGCGTGGGGGGCATAGACGCCGCCCTGTTCGTCGTAGCGGCGGATGAGGGGGTGATGCCCCAGACCGCCGAACACCTGGCGATCCTGAACCTGCTCAAAATTCCTGGCGGCGTGATTGCGCTCACCAAAATTGACATGGTGGATGATCCCGATTGGCTGGACCTGGTGGAACATGAATTACGCCAAAAAATGTCCGGGACCGCATTCGCCGAGGCCCCGATTGTGCGTGTCTCAGCCCGCCGGGGGGATCGGATCCCTGATCTGGCCGATGAGATTGCCCGTGCCCTGGGGGATCGCCCGTCCCGGCCGGATGTGGCGCGCCCGCGCCTCCCGGTGGATCGCGTCTTTTCCATGCCCGGCTTCGGCACGGTGGTGACGGGTACGCTTTCGGATGGGCGGCTGCAAGTCGGTGATGAGGTGGAAATCTATCCCACCGGGATCAGGGGACGGGTGCGCGGCCTGCAGTCGCACAATCGCAAAGAAGAATCCGCACAACCGGGCAGCAGGACGGCGGTAAACATCTCCGGGGTCAATCACGACCAAATCCAGCGGGGCAATTGGATCGGCCATCCCGGCCAATTTGAGGCGACGTGGCGGCTGGATGTCCAGCTTGAACTCCTGCCGGGCGTGAGCCTGCCGCTCAAACACAACTCGGAAGTAAAATTTTTCATTGGTGCGGCGGAGACCATTGGCCGGGTGCGCGTGCTGGGGAACGAGAGCATCACGGGCGGCGAGACAGGCTGGGCGCAGATCGAATTGCGCGCCCCGGTCATCGCCGTGCGCGGGGATCGCTTTGTCATCCGCCGCCCCTCACCCGGCGAAACGATTGGCGGCGGGGCCGTGGTCGATCCACACCCCGCCCGGCGGCACCGGCGATTTGCGCCAGCTGTCCTTGAACGCCTCGCAGCCCTGGCTGGCGGCACGGTGGAAGAGGTTGTTTTGCAGGCCATCCAATCCGTCGGCGCGGGGACGGCGCGTGAAATTGCCAGCCAGTCCGGTCTGGAAGGCGGGCAGGCGCTGGCCGTCCTCCAGCAGCTGCGGGAGCGCGGGGCGCTCTGGGTTCCCGATGACGAGGAAATATCGCTGGCTGGCAGCGCGGTCATCACGACCCGGTCATACGCGGAAACCTGGGAAGCGCGCCTGCTCACCCTCGTTGCACAGTTCCATCTCCAAAATCCCCTGCGCAGGGGCGTCCCGCGTGAGGAACTAAAAGGCCGGTTGGCCGCGGCTCCACCGTTTTTTAACGCCCTGCTCAACCGAAATGTCGTTGAGGGCAAACTTGTCCACGAAAAAGGATTGGTTTGGGAGGCGGGCCACCAACTAAAATTTTCCTCGGCCCAAAAATTGGATATTCAGCACCTGCTGGATTCTTTTGCGGCCAATCCCTATGCCCCACCGTCGGTGAAACAGGCGCAGGAAGCAGTGGGCGAGGCGGTTTATGCAGTTCTCCTGGAGACAGACCAGCTTATCCAGGTGTCCCCGGAGGTTGTGTTCAGGACGATGGATTATGCGGCAATGCTGGCGGAAACCCGCAAAATGATCGAGCAGGAGGGCCATGTTTCCGTAGCCAGTTTCCGTGACCGGTTCCAGACCAGCCGCAAATATGCCCTCGGCTTTTTGGAATATCTGGATGCCAAAGGGGTCACGGCGCGCGACGGGGATTTGCGCCGGTTGCGATAATGGCGCCCTTCCCCGGATGGTACAAGGTGCATAGGCCAAATTTCCCAGCCTGAATTTTGGCCGTTCCACTATAATATTCCCAATTACCACAACCCGCTTGAAAGGCAAACCCGCCGTGAGACGGGGACGCAAAGTCATGGGTCTAAAACTGTAGATCGCCAGGCTGCCAGGGAAATTTTCCTGGCAGCTTTTTATTTCCAGTTGAAAAGGCAAACCCGCCGTGAGACGGGGGCGCAAAGCTATGGGTCTGTAGCCGGGGTTCCGGCAGGGCAGATCGCCAGGTTGCCAAATATTTTGGCAACCTTTTTAATTTATTCTGGAGGAACAAATGGAATCAAGGAACGCGAATTCTTTTGCTGTGCGGCTGGCTAAATTATTTACCAAGATTATCTTTGCATTCATTCTGGCATTTTCATCCTGGGTCGGCGCCGCGCTGGCGGCAAACGTCCACTCTGAAGCACGCGCCGCGGTGACGCTCACAGCTTTATCCGCCTCTTCAAGCGTGATTGAAGTCTATTGGGTACTCGTGCCTGTGGTCGTGATTTTTGCGCTGGCCCTGGCGGCATGGATGTCCCTGCGCCGCCGACCAGACGACAGAACCTAGATTTACCTGACAATTATCTTCATCCTGAGCGGAGGCCGACCTTTTTTGGTCTGACGCAGTTGAAGGACAGGTTCACTGGGAATCACGTCGTTGAGCATCTTTATTTCAATGAAGGTGACTGTCACCTCATCGCAAATTCGCTAATCCCCGAAAACCCACTCGCCGTTGACCATTGTTTTGAGCGGGTGAATATCCCGGATTTCGTCGGGCGCACAGGTGAAGGGATCAGTGTCCAAAACAATCAGGTCAGCCAGGGTTCCCGGGGCGAGGTGCCCCAGACGGTCTTCCACCCCCGCAGCAAAGGCCGCCCCGGTCGTGAAGCCCGCGATGGCCTGGAGGCGGGACACCTTCTGGGCGGGACGCCAGCCCTCCGGGTTCGGCAACCCCGGCGGGCGAGTCCGGGTGACGGCGGCGTGTATCCCCCAAAAGGGATTCGGCGATTCCACCGGGGCATCGGAGCCGAAGGCTATTGGGGCACCGGTCATCCAAATTGACTGCCAGGCATAAGAATATTCCGCCCGCTCGCCCCAGAAACGGTCCGCCGCGTACATATCGCTGGTGGCGTGGATGGGCTGCATGGAAGCGATGATACCGAGCGGGGCCAGCCGGGGGAGATCATCCGGGTGGATGAGCTGGACGTGCTCGATGCGATGGCGATAGTGGGGGAGGCCATTTTCCTGCTCAAATTTGCGCAAGCCCGCATAGGCGTTGAGCACCTCATGGTTGGCCCGATCCCCGATGGCGTGGATGACGAGGCCCAGCCCGTTGCTCCCGGCCAGTCGGCCAATTTCCATGATTTCTTCGCTGTCCAGCAAGAGCATGCCGGTATTGGCGGGGTCGTCTTCGTAGGGCTGGAGCATGGCGGCGGTGTGCGGGCCAAGCGCGCCATCGGCAAAGGCTTTGACGTGGCCGATGCGGAGCATGTCGTTGCCAAACCCGGTGCGCAGGCCGAGGCCGACGGCATGGTCGAGGTCTTCGACCGGGAGGGATTTGATGACGCGCAGGTGGAGCGTGCCGCGCGCCTGCATGGTTTGCAGGGCGACGAAGCAGCGGCGGCGGTCAAAATCGTGGAGGCCGGTGAGGCCCAGTTGCCAGAGTCGGCGCTGGGCGTTTTCGATCTCGTGGATGACCTGCTCATCCGGGGCGGGGGGGATGGCCTGCGAGACGAGGCTCATGGCCCCTTCGAGCAGGATGCCGGTGGGGCTGGCATCGGCGAAGCGTTGGAGCGCGCCGCCGGCGGGGTCCGGTGAAGCGTTTGTGATCTGGCTGGCCCGGAGGGCCGCGGTGTTTGCCCAGCCAGCGTGCAGGGATTTGGCGGTCAGGTAGATGGGATGCAGGGCGCTGATTTCATCCAGCATGGCCGCGGTGGGAAAGCCCCCAACGCCCTGCGTACAGTCGTCCCAGTCGTTTTGCTGCCAGCCGTGTCCCAGTATCCATCCACCTGGCGCGGTGACGGCGGCACGGGCGCGGACGCGCTCCAGGCATTCAGCGAGGGTGGACGTTTCGCAATCAATGTGGGTCAGGCTGCGGGCATAGAGTTGGAGATGGACGTGGGCATCGGTGAGGCCGGGGAGCACCGTGCGGCCCTCCAGATTCAATACCGGCCCCTTCCTGGCGAATTCGGCCTGGATGAAGTCATCCGTCCCGACGGCAAGAATCCGCTCCTCGTCGATGGCAAGCGCGGTGGCTGTGGGATGTTCCGGGTTGAGGGTATGGATGGTTGCGTTGATGAGGATTTTCATCACGCTTCCAGCAATTGCTCAACGAGTGCGTTCAGTTCTTCTTCGGAATAGTAATGGATGGTGAGTGTCCCACTGCCATCCTTATGGTTCAACGAGACTCGGGTGCCGAGCCGGGTGCGCAACTGGTCTTCGAGGGCTTTGACTTCTGGAGGCTGGCCAGGCTTTGCGGGCGGGGGCGTTTTCTTGCCGTTTAGTTTGCGCACTAACTCTTCGGCTTGGCGTACGGTATAGCCCTTGTCTACAATCGTTTTCAGGGCTTGCACCTGGGCCGGTTCGTGGGCCAGGCCGAGCAGGGCGCGGGCATGGCCTTCCGTAATCTTGCGGTCCAGCATGGCTTGCAACACGGGCATGGATACTTTCAGCAGGCGGAGCGTATTGCTGATCGCCACCCGGCTTTTCCCGACTTTGCGGGCAATCTCGTCGTGTGAAAGCTGGAAATCCTCAGCGAGCTGGCGATAGGCGACCGCCGTTTCCACGGGGTTGAGATCGGCCCGCTGGACGTTCTCGATGATGGCGATTTCCAGCAGTTGCTGTTCGGTGGCCTCACGGATGATGACAGGGACCGTCTCCAGCCCGGCAATCCGGGAGGCCTGCAAACGGCGCTCCCCGGCGATCAGGGTGTATTCCCCCGGCACAATGCTTTGCGTTACTAGCAAGGGCTGGATGACGCCGTGTTCCTGAATGGAGGCGGCCAGTTCCACCAACTCGGATGAATCAAAGCGCGAGCGCGGCTGGCGTGGGTTGGGCTTGATCTCATTGATGGGGAGGTGCCGAATCCCCGAAGCGGGGAAAGCCGAATCGCCCGCGGGGATCAGCGCATCCAGGCCTTTTCCCAATCCTGTGCGTTTCACGGGCATCACGCCAACTCCTCCTGGGCGGTTGGTTGCTGTACGCCGTCCCCGGCCAGCATTTCCCGCGCCAGGCTGTGATACGCCAGCGCGCCGGATGAAGTCGGTGCGTAGACGGAGATCGGCTGTCCATAAGAGGGGGCTTCGGCGAGGCGGATGGAGCGCGGGATGATGGACGTGAACACGCGCTCCCCAAAATGCTTGCGCACCTCGGCCACGACATCATCCGCCAGGTTGGTGCGATGATCATACATGGTCATCACCAGCCCGCGGATTTCCAGTTGAGGGAACAGCGCCGAGCGCACCCGGCCAATCGTGCCGGTCAGTTGCGACAAGCCTTCCAGCGCCAGGTATTCACACTGCACGGGGATAATCACGCCCGCCGAGGCCGCCACCAGCCCATTGACGGTCAGCAACCCCAGCGAGGGGGGGCAATCAATGAGGATATAGTCATAGCGGTCTTCAAGCGGCTCCAACGCCTTGCGCAGGCGGGATTCGCGGGCGAGTTCCTGTACCAGTTCCACCTCAGCGCCGGCGAGGGATTGGCTGGAGGGCAGCAGGGTCATTTTGAGGCGTGGGTTGTTGAGCAGGTACGCCGCGGCGGGGGCATGCCCAAGCAAGGCGTCATACGTCCCACCGCCCACCGTGGACTTGTCCACACCGAGGCAGGCGGTGGCGTTGGCCTGCGGGTCAAGATCAACCAGGAGGACGCGCTGCCCCTCGTGGGCCAGGTACGCCCCCAGGTTGATGGCTGTGGTTGTTTTGCCCACCCCGCCCTTCTGATTGACAATGGTGTAGATTAGGCCCATGCAGATTCCCTTGAATGGAACAGGGCGGCTTCCACCTCGTCCAGCGTGGGAATGCCCGCCAGCCCGCGGCGGGTAACGGAATGCCCGGCCAGCTGGCAGGCGATTTGTGCGGCGTGGATCGGGTCGCCGGATTGTTCAAATATCACAAAAAAGGCGGTTGCAAAAATGTCCCCCGCACCCGTTGTATCCACCGCTTCAACCGGGATGGCTGGCACGCGCACCACCTCCCCCTGCGTGAACACGCGGCAGCCACGCTCCCCCTCGGTGACGACCAGGGTCGCGCACGCCGCCGCAAAATCCTCGGCCAGCCGCCACTCGCCCGCGATATCTTCAATACTCATCACCACGGCGTCCACCTGCGGCAGGATAAACGATGCTTCCAGCCAGTCCGCCCTCCGCACGCGGCCCGCGGCGTCCCACGTCCGCAGCCAGCCCTGCGGCGTCAGCCCGATAAACGAAGCGGGGAACAGCCGCAACACCGCATAATCAATCTCATCGGCTACCGGCGCGAGATGGACGAGCGGGGTGCTCCGCCAGCTTTCCGGGATGTGATAGGGCGCAATCAGCGGGGCCACGTGATGGATGAATTGACTCCGCCCACGGGGGGTGTCCAGATTTTCAAAGGTGGTGGATATATCGGATTCGATCCCGGCGATGGGGAATTTTTCCAGGCTTCCCAGGGGGGCGTGAACCCCCTTGGCGGTCACAATCCCCGGGGAGTGTCCCAGAGCGCTGGCAGTCAGCGAAGCGTAAGTGACTGTCCCCCCCATCTGGCTGGCACCCCCTGCCAACAAATCGGATGTGATATGCCCAATGACAAGGTAGTTGATGGGGTCTGTGTGCCGGTTGAGCATGGGGGGAATTATACATCAGCGGCTTGTGGGGAAATCGGGCGAATTGGTATGCAGTCTGGTTCCATCGACGGCCCGCCCGCAAAAGCCCCCCGCTTTGTCATTGCACCTTACGCCCCAACGTTTGACCGCAAATACGCCTCGATAAAATCGTCGAGCGCACCATCGAGTACCGCCGCCGTATTGCCGGACTCGTAATCCGTGCGATGATCCTTCACCATCTGGTAGGGATGCAGGACGTAAGAGCGGATCTGACTGCCCCATTCCGTTTTCTGGTATTCACCGCGCATTTTGGCGAGTTCTTTTTCCTGTTCTTCACGCCTGATTTCGAGCAGGCGTCCTTTCAGCACGCGCATGGCGTTTTCGCGGTTCTGCGTTTGCGAGCGCTCGTTCTGGCAGGTCGCCACCAGGCCGCTTGCCAGGTGGGTGATGCGGACGGCGGTGTCGTTTTTCTGCACATTCTGCCCGCCTGCCCCGCCGGCGCGGTACGTTTCAATCCTGATCTCGCTGGGACTGATCTCGAAATCCGTGTCCTCCTCCACTTGGGGGAGGACTTCCACTTGCGCGAACGAGGTGTGCCGCCGGGCGGATGAGTCAAAGGGGGAAATGCGCACCAGGCGGTGGACGCCCTTTTCAGGACGCAGGTAGCCAAAGACATAATCGCCGTTGACGGCGATGGTCACGGTTTTGATGCCGGCCACCTCGCCGTCGGTGGTGTCCAGGATTTCGGTTTTATAGCCGCTGTTCTCGGCCCAGCGCAGGTACATGCGCAAGAGCATGGCCGCCCAGTCCTGCGCCTCGGTGCCGCCCGCGCCCGCATTGATCGTCAGCAGCGCGTCGCCGCGGTCATACGGCCCGGCGAGCATGGCGCTGAATTCCCGCCGTTCCACTTCTTTTTCGATGGCAGAGACCTCGGGTTCCAATTCCCCCCGCAGGTCTTCCTCCCCCAGCGCGGCCAGTTCCAGCGCCTCATTCGTGCGCTGCTGGAGTGTACGCCAGCCCTCCACGTCGCGGCGGAGGCTGGCAAGTTGTTTCATCAGGGTCTGGGCGCGGGCCGGGTCGCTCCAAATATCCGGGGCTGCGGCCTGTTTATCCAGGTCTTCCAGTTGGGTTTCCTTGTTGGCGAAGTCAAAGCCTCCTCCACAAGTTCAGGATTTTTTCGCGCACATCTTCCAATCTGGTCATCAGGTCTTGCATCAAAAACTCCTTCAATCTCGAATATGGGGCGGGATTATAAACCGAACGCTTCAGGGGCTGGGATTGATTTTAGGGTGCGGTACCCCTTCGACCCCTCCTTCGACAAGCTCAGGATGTAGCTCAGGGCAAGCCCGGTGAAACAAAAACAGCCCGAGTGGGCTGTTTTTTTTCATGAATATTTCCCGTTTACCGTTGTTTCATGTTCATCCGGATACCGCCGCGCGGCCTCAGGGTGACCTGTGCTTCAGGGAAAACTTCCTGTCCCGAAACCAGGTCAAACTGATAGCGCTGGGCGATGGCGGCGAGGGAGAGCGTGGCCTCAAGCAAGGCCATTTGCTCGCCGATACAGCGGCGCGGCCCGGCGCCAAAGGGGATATACGCGAAGCGGGAGGTGACGTTCTCATCAAAGCGGTCCGGGTTCGCCGTGTTCGGCGCGTTCCAATATTTTGGGCTGCGGTGGATAACGTAGGGCGAGATGAAAACGTAGTCGCCCGGTTCCACGCGGTAACCGCCGATTTCGTCCGGGACGACGGGGGTGCGGTAGATCAGCCAGAAGGGTGGGTACAGGCGGATGGCTTCCTGGATTACTTTTTGGGTGTAGACGAGTTTGGGGAAGTCGGCGGGCGACGGAAGCTGCCCGTTGAGGACGGCTGCCAGTTCCTGCTGCAATTTCTCCCGGATTTCGGGGTACTGCGAGAGCATGTAAAAAGTCCAGGTCAGCGTGTCGGCGGTGGTCTCGTGGCCGGCGAGGAAGATGGTCATAATCTCGTCGCGCAGCTGCTTTTCGCTCATGCCCTGGCCGGATTCGTCGTCGCGGGCCGCCATGAGCAGGGCGAGCAGGTCGGGGATTTCCTCAGGGGGCAGGCTTTCCGACCGGCGGATGATCTGGGAGGTTTCTTCGTTGAGCAGGGCGAGGGCGGCGTGGAAATCGCGGTTGCGGCGGGTGGGCCAGGTGGGCGGGATGGAGACGAGCGCCCAAGCGGAGGCGTTGAAATACTGGAGGACGGTTGACCAGGCGTTGCCGATTTTGGCGGCGCGGTCGTCAATGTCGCCGCCAAACATCGTTTCCACGATGATGTTCTGGGTCAGGCGCATCATCTGGACGAAGATGTTGATGGGTGCGCCGGATTTTGCGAGGTTGTCCCAGAGCGGGAAAAGGCGGCTGGCCTCGCGCACCATCGTATCCCCCAGCCGGGCGACGACCTCACGGTGGAAGGCGGGCTGCATGATCCGCCGTTGTTTGAGCCAGCTTGCGCCCTCATTGGTCGCCAACCCCGAACCGAGCACGGATTCCACCACGCTGACGGTGGTGCTTTTCTGGAAGTTCTGGTAATTGGTTTGCAGGATGTATTGGATGTCGTCCGGGTTGTTGAAGAGGTAGCCGTTGCGCGAGCCAAATTTCAGCAGGACGACATCGCCGTACTCCTCGGCAGAGTTGAGGAAAAAGTCCAGCGGGTTGGACCACATTTTTGGCAGGATGCCAACCAATGGGTAGCCGCGCGGCCCGGGGGCGACTTTGGTTGCGGTGGGGGAGGGGAGGGTCATGGGGGGTATCTCGGTATTGGAAATTGGACGGCTTATCTCGTAGGAACTCTGGGGCGCTTGAAATTGTGGGAACTTATTGAGATGAACGGTTTTCGTAGGAACTCGTGGGAACTTGTCGAATTCTACCAAGTTCCTACGAGTTCCCACGAGCACCCATGAGTTGGAGAGCGCCCAACTCACCCATCATTCCCAAGCTCGGCCAATATGCCGTCAATAAATCCATCGGGGTCAAAGGGTGCGAGGTCTTCCGGTTTTTCGCCCAGCCCGGCAAACAGGATGGGGATACCCAGTTCGTGCTGGATGGCGAGCGCCATGCCGCCGTGGGCGGATGAGTCCAACTTGGCCAGGATTATACCTGTAACGTGTACCGCCTGTTTGAAGGCCAGCGCCTGGATCAGCGCATTTTGCCCCGTGGTCGCATCGAGTACCAGCCAGACGGCATGCGGCGCACCCTCCATCGCCTTGCCCGCCACACGGTTCACTTTCCGCAACTCTTCCATTAAATTGAAACGGGTGTGCAGGCGACCAGCGGTGTCCACGAGCACGAGGTCGAGCCCGCGAGATTGCGCCGCCCGGATGGCGTCAAACGTAACCGCCCCCGGATCGCCGCCCGCCTGCCCGGAGATGATCGGGGTGTCGGTGCGGCCCGCCCATGCCTGCAATTGCTCAATGGCCGCGGCGCGGTAGGTGTCGGCCGCGGCGAGCAGGACCTTGCGGCCCTCGCCCTGGAAACGGGCGGCCAGCTTGGCCGCGCTGGTCGTCTTGCCGGAACCGTTGACGCCCACCAGGAGAATAACCGTGGGCGAGGCCGGGAAAACCAGCGGGGGTGGATCGTCCAATAGGGCGCGCAGCTCCTCGCGAAGGCCGGCGCGCAGTTCCGTGGCCCGGGTCAATCCCTGGGAATCCACGCGTTTCTCAAGGGCATCGAGGATCAGGTCAGCCGTCTCGACGCCCACATCCGCCTGGATCAGGAGGGCTTCGAGATCATCCCAGGTTTCATCCGTAATCTCGGTTGCCCCGAGGATGGTGGCAATTTGGCCGAAAGTGCGTTTGCTGGTGCGGGCGAGGCCGTCGCGCCATTTGGATAGCAGGCTGGTCATGGCGGCGGATTATACCCCCCACCCTGCCCTCCCCCAAATTCGGCCTTATCGAATTTGGGGGAGGCCGGGAGGGGGCCGCTGTTCCAGTTATAATGCCCGCCATGCCCGCCCCCAGCCTTTCCCATATTGACGCCGAAGGCCGCGCCCGCATGGTGGACGTGGGTGGCAAGCCCGACACCGGGCGGCTGGCCGTCGCCCGCGGCGAAGTCCACATGCTTCCGGCTACGCTCGCCCTCATCCGCACCGGCGCGCTCAAAAAAGGCGACCTGCTGACCACGGCCGAACTCGCCGGCGTCATGGCTGCCAAAAAGACCAGCGACCTCATCCCGCTATGCCACCCCCTCCCCCTCAGCCACATCGCAGTCCAACTTGAACTCGACGAGAGCCTGCCCGGCGTCGTCATCACCGCCAGCGCCCGCACCCACGGCAAAACCGGCGTCGAGATGGAAGCCCTCACCGCCGTCGCCGTCGCCGCCCTCACCGTCTACGACATGGCCAAAGCCGCCGAAAAAACCATGCATATCCAGAACATCCGCCTGATCGAAAAACGCGGCGGGCAGAGCGGCGACGTTATCAACGAATAATCATGAATACCATCACCCTGCTTTTTTTTGCCACCCTCAAAGATGCCGCCGGGACCCGGAGAATGGAACTGGAAATCGAAGAGGGCACCACGGTCAACGGCCTGCGGGGTTCACTGGGGTCCCGTATCCCGGGGTTGGCAGCCGCCCTGCCTTCGGCGCTGGTCGCCATCAACAAAGAGTTTGCCTTCCCGGAGCAGGTCATCCCCCCCGGCGCGGAAGTCGCCCTCTTCCCGCCCGTCTCCGGCGGCTGACCCAACATGAACGCGGCCCCCACCATTTTTGCGATCACTGAGGACGAACTCGACCTCAACGACCTCCTCGACCAGATTACCCTCGACAGCACGGGCGCGGCGGCCATCTTTACCGGCATGGTGCGCGGCGAGACCAACCGGGCGGGCCTGCCCCTCGAAACGGATTATCTCGAATACGAAGCCTACATCCCCATGGCCGAGGCCAAAATGCAGCAAGTAGCCGAGGAAATCCGCGCCCAATGGCCGGTGGTGGAAGGCATCGCTATCGTCCAGCGCATCGGCAAACTGTACCCCCGCACGCCCACCGTCCTGATCGCCTGCACTGCCGCCCATCGCGATACCGGCGTTTTTGAAGCCGCCCGCTATGGCATTGACCGCCTCAAGCAGATCGTCCCGATCTGGAAGAAGGAGATTGGGCCGGACGGGGAGGCGTGGGTGGAGGGGGAGTACAGGCCGGGTGGGCAGTAATCAGTGACCAGTGACCACTAACCAGTAAAGGTCGGCGAGATTACTTGTTACTCACCACTGACAACTAACAACTGAACACTGAACACTGACAACTGACAACGGACCACCCGACTACCCGACGACGGACTACCCAACTAAATGACTATCTCCTGCACCAACTGTCATCGCCCATATCCGGAAACCGGTGTTCCGTACAAATGCCCTGTTTGCGGCGGGGTGTTTGACTTTGTGGATATGCCTGCCCTTGACCCGGCGCAGGTGGATGCGCGCCTGCCGGGCATCTGGCGTTATCGGCATACGTTTGGCTTGCCGGAGGATGCCCCTGCGGTAACGCTCGGCGAGGGGGGGACACCGTTGCTGAAGGCCAAGGGTTTTGGCCGCGAGGTGTACCTGAAACCGGAATATATGAATCCATCCGGGGCGTTCAAGGATCGGGGAATGGCGGTGTTAACGAGCTTTCTCCTCGCACGGGGAGTCACGGAGGCGGTGGAGGATTCTTCAGGGAACGCGGGGGCGTCGTTTGGGGCGTATGCGGCGCGGGCGGGGATCAGGGCGCGCGTGTTTGTCCCGGACAGCGCCTCGGGGCCTAAGCGGCGGCAAATCGGGGCGTATGGGTCGGAGGTGGTACGGATTTTGGGGAAACGCTCGGATGTGGCGGATGCGGTCAAACAGGCGGCTGAGGCGGGCGCGGTATACGCCAGCCATGCCTATCTGCCATTCATCCTGCCGGGATATGCGACGCTGGCCTATGAAATCTTTGAGCAACTGGGCGGGTTGCCGGGGACGGTGGTTGCCCCCTGCGGGCAGGGGAGCCTGTTGTTGGGGATAGGGCGGGGGTTTGAGAATTTGCGGCGGGCCGGGGTTACTTCCGGGATGCCGCGCCTGGTGGGGGTGCAGGCGATGGCGTGCGCCCCGCTCTGGGCAGTGTTTAACATGGGACCCGCCGGGGGGCAGTGGGTCACTGAAGGGGTCACGGCGGCTGAGGGGGTCCGGGTGCGTTTCCCCGTCTGGGGGGACGCGGTCCTCAGGATAGTCGGCCAATCCGGGGGGACAATGATCGCCGCGGAGGAGGATCGGATTTTGCCAGCCCGCGACCATCTGGCCCGGCTTGGGTTCCATGTAGAGCCAACGTCTGCCCTTGCCTGGGAAGCGCTTAGGCAGGCGCCGGATATGCCGGGGCCGGTGGTGCTCGTGCTCACGGGGGCCGGGTTGAAAAGCGATTTGTAAGGAAAGGGGTGCAGGAACCTGCCGTGATCGGGGCGGAAATCCGCATTACAATTGCTGAAATTTTTCGGGAGCTTTGGAGGCTTTATGCTGGAAAGGGTCGTTATCACCGGGTTGGGCACTGTCAACCCCCTGGGCCATAATGTCAAGGATACCTGGCACAATATTATCAACGGGGTTTCGGGCGTCGGGCCGATCACGCATTTTGATTCGACCGAGTTCCTGGTAAAAATAGCCTGCGAGGTGAAGAATTTTGAACCCGAAAAATTCCTGCCGCCGCGTGAGGTGCGCCGGATTGACCCGTTTGAGCAGTTTGCGCTGGTGGCCGCGGATGAGGCCTTCAAACAGTCCGGGCTGGTGATTACAGATGAGAATGCCGGGCGGGTGGGGGTGATTGTCTCGGCGGCGATTGGCGGGTTCAAGACGACGCAGGACGCTTCGATCAAACTGGTGGAATCGGGGCCGCGCCAGATGAGTCCATTTTTTATCACGATGGTGATGCCCAACGGGGCCTCCGGGTTGATCGGGATCCAGACGGGGGCGCGCGGCCCGACGTTTTCGGTCGCTTCGGCGTGCGCTTCGGGTTCGGACGGGATCGGGACGGCCTGGAACCTGATCCGTTCCGGGGCGATTGACGCAGCGATCACCGGGGCATCAGACGCCACGATTATCGAGATCGGCGTGGGGTCATTTGACCGCCTGCGGGCGATGTCCCGCAAGGAGGACAACACGCCCCAACCGTTTGACCGCGACCGTGATGGGCTGGTGATGGGGGAGGGTGCGGCCATCCTCGTGATTGAGAGCGAGAGCCATGCGAGCGCGCGCGGTGCGGAAATCCTGGGCGAATTGGCCGGGTATGGTTCCACGGCGGACGCCTATCACGTGACCGCCCCGATGGAGAACGGCGCGGGCGGCGCGGCGGCCATGCGCCAGGCGATCCACCATGCCGGGGTGAACCCGGATGAAGTGGATTACATCAACGCCCACGGGACGGCCACCCCGCTAAATGACGCCGCGGAGACAAATGCGATCAAGGCGGCCTTTGGCGAACTGGCCTATAAGATTCCCGTGTCATCCACGAAATCCATGACCGGGCACATGATGGGGACAACGGGAGCGCTGGAAGCGATCTTTTGCGTCAATGCCATCCGCGACGGGTTGATGCCGCCCACGATTAACTATCACACCCCCGACCCGGATTGCGATCTCGATTACGTCCCCAACGTGGCGCGCGAGAAGAGGCTAAAGGTGGCGATCAGCAACGCCTTCGGTTTTGGTGGGCATAATGCGGTGTTGTGTATCAGGAAGTATGAGGGGTGAGAACGGATAGGCCACGAATGGCCGCATCCGGGAATTGCGTTTCCGTTTATCGGTTGTGCGAATTCACCGTTGAAGAATGCCCAGGGGGAAGATCGCAGGATGAGGGATACGGAACGCTGACCCCGACGAACACCGCGACACCGCCGTAGGGAGGTTGGTTAGTTCGGTAGTCGGGTAGTGGAAAGATAAAGCCGCACGCGCCTCGCGCCATGCGGCTTTTTTCCTTAAATTCGGACGCGCCCTCGAACCGCGGTAGAATTCAAAAAACCGACCACCGACCACCGACCACCGACAACCGACCGCTGACCGCCGCCATGCCCCTCACCCTCAACAACTCCCAACTTAACCTTTCAACGCCCCCCCACACCACCCTCCTCCGCGCCCTTCGCTCCGTCGACCACTTCTCCGTCAAACATGGCTGTGAGACTGGCGAGTGTGGGGCCTGCACTGTCCTGCTCGATGGCAAGCCCGTCAACGCCTGCCTCATTCTCGCGGCGCAGGCGGACGGGCACCGCGTGGAAACCCTCGAAGACCTCGGCGAGCGGGAGGGCAAGGGCTGGCGCGCCTCCCCCGGCTTGCACCCCCTCCAGCAGGCCTTCGTGGAAACGGGCGCCATCCAGTGCGGCTACTGCACCCCCGCCATGCTCCTCGCCGCCAAAGACCTGCTCGACCGCAACCCCCGCCCAACCGAAGCTGACGTGCGCGAAGCCCTCTCCGGCGTCCTCTGCCGTTGCACCGGCTACCTCAAACCCGTGGAAGCCATCCTGCGGGCCGCGGCATATTTAAGGGGGGACGCGGCCCCCGGCGGGGGAGTCCCGCTCCCCGTGGATTGGCCGCGCGCCCCTGAGGGAGGCGCGCCCTCCTGGGAAACCGATCCACTTTCATCGGGGGGCGTGATCACCGAAGTCCGCGTTGCCCCGAAAATCCTCGTCACCCCGCGCACGGAGCAATGGCGCACCGTCGGCAAACCAGAACCCAAAGTGGACGCCGTCAAACTTGCCCTCGGCAAACCCGCCTTCACTGACGACCTCGAAATGCGCGGTATGCTGACCGCCAAAATGCTCACCAGTCCCCTGGCGCATGCCCGCATCAAACGGATTGATGCCAGCCGCGCCCGCGCCCTCCCCGGCGTCGCCGCCGTGCTCACCTGGCAGGACATTCCCCGCGTCGTCTACTCCACCGCCGGGCAGTCCGACCCGATCCCCGGCCCGCTCGACATGTTCAGCCTCGACCACACCGTGCGCTACGTGGGCGACCGCGTCGCCTTCGTCGCCGCCGAGACGGAGGAAATCGCCGCCGCCGCGCTCAAGTTGATTGAGGTGGAATATGAGGAACTGCCCGCCATCCTGGACTCCCGCGCCGCCCTCGATAACCCCACCCGCCTGCATCCCGAACCCGAATACGTCAACTTTGCCGACTCTGACCCGGCGCGCAACCTGGCCGCGCATATCCACATTGACATCGGCGATGTGGAACAGGGTTTCGCCGAAGCCGACCGCATTTTCGAATACGAGTACGAAGTCCCGAAAGTCCAGCAGGCGCACATTGAGCCGCATGTCGTCGTGACCTGGTGGGACGAGGATGACCGCCTCACGATCCGCACCTCCACGCAAGTGCCGTTCCACGCACGCCGCATCCTCTCCCCCGTGCTGGGCTTGCCGATCAAACGCATCCGGGTCATCAAGCCGCGCATCGGCGGCGGGTTTGGCGGCAAACAGGAAGTCATGATCGAAGATGTGGCGGCGCACCTGACCATTGCAACGGGCAGACCCGTCCGCTTTGAGTACACCCGCGCCGAGGAATTCGTCTCCGCCCGCTCGCGCCACCCGATGCGCGTCCGGCTCAAAACCGGCGTCAAGGCCGATGGAACGATTACGGCCAACGCCATGTACGCCCTGAGCGATACCGGCGCGTATGGCTGCCATGCCCTCACCGTGACCGGGAATACCGGCCACAAGGCGATGGCGCTCTACGTGGGGGATGGAAAATATCGCGAGAAGCCGAATATCCAGTTTATCGCCGACATTGTCTACACCAACACGCCGCCCGCGGGGGCCTTCCGGGGGTACGGCGTCCCGCAGGGGTTCTGGCCCGTTGAGCGCCAGATGGAACGCATCGCCCGCGCCCTCCATCTCGACCCGATAGAATTCCGCCTCAAAAATGCCCTGCGCACCGGCGAACTCCAGCCCTTCTCCACGGCCTGGAGCGAGGGCCGCGCCCCCAGCCCCGAGACCATCGAGACCAACGGGCTGGAAGAATGCGTCCGCCAGGCCCGCCTCGCCATTGGCTGGGATGAGAAGTATGGGAATGAGGGGTGGCGTGCGATGTCCGACGTGCGAAGTGTGACGCCGCATCCGGCACGTCGCACCCCGCACTCCGCACTCCGCAAAGGCATCGGCGTCGCCCTCGTCATGCAAGGCACGGCCATCCCCTACCTCGACATGGGCGGCGCGTCGATCAAGATGAACGACGATGGCTCGTTCAACCTGCTCGTTGGCGCGACGGATTTGGGGACCGGCTCGGATACCGTACTGGCGCAAATCGCCGCCGAGATTTTGGGCGTCCCGCTCGATGACATCATCGTTCACTCGTCAGATACCGATTTCACCCCGTTTGACGTGGGCGCATATGCCTCCTCGACCACGTACATTTCGGGCGCGGCGGTGGCGCGCGCGGCCCAGGCGGTGGCGGAGCAAATCAAGACCCGCGCCGCCAAAATGCTGACCCCCCCCAGCCTCCCCGCAGGCGGGGGGGAGATGGATTCTCCCCCCGTAAACGGGGGGAGCCAGAGGGGGGTTGCTCCTCACGAAATCACCCTCTCCGACCGCCGCGCCTATGCCTCCGATGGCCGCTCCGTCACGATGTCTGAGATCGGGCATCACAGCCTGCACAAGGAAGACCAGCGCCAAATTATGGCTGTCGGGAGTTATATGTCCCCCGTGGCCCCGCCCCCCTTTGGGGCCCAGTTCGCCGAGGTCACGGTGGATATGGAGACCGGGATGGTGACAGTGGATAATCTCGTGATGGCGGTGGATTCCGGGGTCATCGTCAATCCCCAAACGGCGTCCGGTCAAATTGAAGGGGGTATGACCCAGGCCCTCGGGTACGCCGTGTCCGAGGAAATGGTCTACGACGAAAAGGGGCGCGCGCGGGAAAAAGATTTGCGCGCTTACCACATCTTCCACGCCCACGAGATGCCCGACCTTACCACGATCTTCGTCGAGACCTTTGAGCCTTCGCATCCCTTTGGCCTCAAAGCCGTCGCTGAAATCCCGATGGACGGCGTGGCCCCTGCTGTCGGCAACGCCATCCTGGATGCCTGCGGGGCAGACCTGAGCGTCATCCCAGCGACGCCGGAGCGGGTGTGGCGCGCGCTGCGAGGAGGGTAAATGGATGTAGTAAAATCGAAAAACAACGTGCCGATTCGCCTGCCGGACGAGAGATGGTTTCATATTACAGAAGAACATTCCGAAATGGCAGGATATTATGTTGACGTGTTAGAAACAATTGCCAATCCGGTTGCAATCTACGAAGGGGTTTCCGGCGAATACATCGCCTCGAGTGAAATTGAACCCGGTAAACTACTGTTGGTCGTTTATCGCGAGAGCGACCTTGAAGATGGATTTGTCATCACTTCCTTCCTCACCCGCCGCATCCAGCAACTTGAACGGAGAAAAAAATTATGGCCCTCCTAGAAATGGATAAGGTTCTTACTTTGGTCCCGAACGTTTTGGCAATGCCTTTCCGACGGGTCTGGTTTTTTTACGATGAAGAGGCGGATGTGCTTTATGTCAATTTCAAAAGACCAAGCCGGGCGGACGATGCTGAATTGACCGACGATAATGTAATCGTTCGTTATGAGAAGGATGAAATTGTTGGCATGACCGTTTTGAACGCCAGCAAACGGATGAAATAGTTCAAAGTGATCCAAATGTTCAAATTGCCTCTGTTATTTGAGCCACAATCCGAAGGCGGGTATGTGGTTACATGCCCGTTATTACCGGAATTGATCACAGAAGGGGATACTGTGCAAAGGGCGTTGGTAAATGCGAATGATGCACTGGAAGCGATTATTGAAGGCTTCGCCTATATGAACAAACCCTTGCCTGTCGCATTGAAACCGTTTTTGGGGGACGCCCCGATCTGGATTGAAACTGTCCTGGCGGTTGCATGAAGGTTCGGGACCCTGCGAAAAAACTTCGGAAACTCGGCTGCGAGGAACTCCCGCGCCGCGGGAAGGGATCGCATCGTGTGTGGTACAACCCAATCTCGGATAAGACCGCGCCTTTGCCAGATTGGGGGGCCAAAGATTTGAAGCTGGGAACTTTGCGCACAGTGCTTTATCAACTCGAAATCAGCTGGGACGAGTTCCAAAATACCTGATGACGATGCCCCTTCCCCAGGACGCCTACCCTGAAGAACGCCGTCTTGCCACAGTGCTCTTTGCGGATATACAGGGGTTTACCGCGCTCGCCGAGAAGCTGGATTTTGAGTTCGTCAGCGACCTGATCAAGGAGGTTTGGCTGAAGCTGGATCAGTTGATCGTGGACAATGGGGGGTATATTGACAAACACATTGGCGATGAAGTCATGGCGGTTTGGGGCGCACCTGTGGCCGGGGAGGATGACGCCAAGTTGGCGGTAGCTACAGCGCTGGAGCTCCAGGAAGCGTTGGCTGGTCTGGCGCACACCTCACTGCTTCCGGGAGCAAAGGAGCTTCGCCTGAAAACGGGTGTCCATACTGGGCCGGTGCTTGCCACGTATGTGGGCCTGCGCAACGAATACACCGTGATCGGCGATACGGTAAACATTGCCAAGCGGCTGGCCGAAACGGCGGAGCCTGACACGATCGTAATTAGCGAAAATACATTCCGCATGGTGCGCGGTGCATTCCGCGTCAGCAACCTGGAAAATCTCAACCTGCGCGGGAAGACCAGCCCAATCATCGGCTTCCGTGTCGAAGCCAAACTGGACCAACCCACCCGCGTCCGCTACACCGATGTGGGCGGGCTTGAGACCCGGATGGTGGGACGCGATGCCGAAATGGCACTCCTTGATGCCGAATTCGAGTTGTTGGATACGGCGATCACACCGGGGCTGGCCCTCGTGGTGGGTGAAACCGGGATGGGTAAATCCCGTCTGCTGATGGAATTTGCCACGCGGAAAGAGCCGGAAAATACCCGGGCGCAGTTTATCGCCGTCCGCGGTTTGGCTGAAGCGGAGAAAGCGCCGTTCTTCCTCTGGAAATCCCTTTGGAAGCACCGTTTCGGGCTGAGCGAGGGTGAGGACGAAGACAATGCGCGCGAGATTTTCCTCCGGGGCATTCTCCAGATTTGGGGGAACCGGCTTGGCCCCATTTCCGCAGTGGAGGCCGCGCATCTCATTGGCGACCTGATCGGGCTGAACTGGCCGAACAGTCCGTACCTCAAGGAATTGATCCTTGATCCCGCCCGGCGGACGCTACGGGCGTTTGAGTTGACACGGGAAATTTTCGTGCGTCTGACCGCCAATGGCCCGGTCGTCCTGGTGGTGGATGATTTGCAATGGGTGGACAAGGGCAGCCTGGATTTGCTGAGATACCTGTTCCAGCCGGCGCCGACCCCTTTGCCCCTCTTTATCGTCGGCGGGGTGCGGCCGGATTTCCTGAAACAACAATTGCACTGGGCGAACCTGGGCAAACTCATCCAGCTCCAGCCCATTGGGTTTACCTCGGCGATGGTGCGGTCAGCCTATCCCGTCATGCAGGACTACCCGGAGGAGTTCCTCGCGCGGCTGGCTGAGCGTACCGGCGGCAATCCGTATTTCATGGAGGAGATCGTGAAATCCCTTGTGCAGTCGGAAGCGGATGACCACCTGGTCCCGGACAGCGCACCGCCTGCACTCAACCGCCAGCTTCCCGAAAACCTCCATGCCCTGCTCCAGGCGCGGCTGGACGGCATCTCGCGGGAGGCGCGCGATGTACTGCTTCTGGCATCCGTGGTGGGGCGCATGTTTTGGGTGGGCGCGGTCAAAGCGGCGGCGCGGCAGCCGGTGGGCACCGGCCTGCTGAACCTGCCTGATGAGGTCCTGGACCGTGTGGTCCAAAATGCCTTGCGCCAGATTGTGCGCGCCGAATTGGCTTTCCCGCGGGCGGACAGTATTTTCGGCGGCGAACAGGAGTATATTTTCAAACATTCCATGCTTCAGGAAGTGGCGTACGAGTTGTTACCGATCAAATATCGCAAGTTTTATCACTACGCCGTCGCCAAATGGCTGGCGCAGAAAGCCGGCCCCGATTTCAACGTGATGATTGCCTCGCATTATGAGAAGGCTGGGAACACGTCCGCCGCCATCCGGCATTTTGAGAACGCCGTCCGCTATGCCCAGTCGCGCGGCGCGGATACTGAAGTCACCTGGATCGCCAACCGCCTTCGCCAAATCCGCCTCGGTGACGCCGCCCAGCCGCAGACCCTCAAATGACCCGCCCTGACCCAAACCGCACCTATGTGATCGGCCACGTCAACCCGGACACGGATTCAATTGCCGCCGCCATGGGATACGCCTGGCTGCTGGGACAATTGGAGGGCCGGGAAATTGTCGCGGCGCGCGCCGGCCCCTTGAACCCACAGACTACCTGGGTGATGCAGAAATTGGGTCTAGAAGCGCCCCTCCTCCTGCCGGATGCCTCCCCGCGTTTCTCGGCCATTTCCATCCACATGGACACCACCGCCGCCAGCCATCCCCTGCGTGAGGCGTGGGCGATTGCCAGCCGCACGGGAGGCGTGGCCCCGCTGGTCAACGAGGATGGCACCCCCTTTGGGCTGGTCAACAGCCTGAGCCTCTTTGCCTTCCTTTCCCGCTCGATAGGCTCGCACCCGCGCCGCGAACAGATCCCGATCTCGGAAATTCTCGACCTTCCGGCGCAGGAGGCTTGCGATATTGACGTCCCTAAATTCCGTGCCGGGGGCCGCATTCGTGACGCCCTCACGCGCATTTACCGCGAGGAACGCAACGAGTTCTGGGTGGTGGATGATGAAGACCGGTACGTGGGCATCTGCCGCCAGCGTGATGCGCTCAACCCGCCCCGCCTCCGGCTCATTCTCGTGGATCACAACGAGCCCGGCCAGGCGCTGGGCGCGCTGGAGGAGGCCGATCTCATTGAGATTCTGGACCATCACCGGCTGGGGAATCCCTCCACGCATACGCCCATCCGGTTTACCGTGGATATTGTCGGGAGTACGGCCACCCTGGTTTCTGAGCGGATTGAGGAGGCGGGGCTGAGCGCGCCGCCCGCACTGGCGGGTTTGCTGTTGGCCGGGTTGCTCTCGGATACGCTCACGCTCACCTCGCCGACCACGACGCCGCGCGACCACCGCGCCGCCGAACGGCTTGGGCGCTGGTCGTTTGCGTATGGCGCGCCCCTCCACGGGGAGACGGTGGCATCGTTTGGTGGGCAGCTCCTGCAGGCGGGGGCCGGGCTGGCTTCAAGGGAGCCGGAGTCCATTGTCTCCACCGACCTCAAACTCTACGAGGCGGGCGGGCTGGATTTTGGCATTGCCCAGGTGGAAGTGACCAACCTCAACCAGTTTTCCGAGCATTTGCCCGCCCTCTCCGCCGCCATGGCAAACCTGCGCGATGCAAAGGGCTTGCGGTTTGCCATGCTCATGGTGACCGATGTGGTGCAGGGTACCAGCCGGTTGCTGATTACGGATGAAATCGCCGCGCTCGGCGTACTCCCCTACGCCCGGCTGGAAGATGGCACCCTGGCCGCCGACGGCGTCGTCTCGCGCAAAAAACAACTTCTGCCCGCGGTGCTGAGCGCGCTGGAAGGGTGAAACGTAAAGAGTAATGAGTAATCAGTAATTGGTTGATATCGCCAGCTTCCAATTACCAATTACCAATTGCTATCCCATTCCCCCATGTCAATCTATTTGCAACTTGCCGAATTCCAAAAACGCGGGGAACCTGTTGCGCTGTGTACCATCGTCGCCAGCCGCGGTTCCACGCCGCGCCGGGTGGGGAGCAAGATGCTTGTCCTCCCCGGCGGGCAGATGGTTGGCAGTGTGGGCGGTGGCGAAATGGAAGGCCGCGTCATCGAAGCCGCCCTCGCCGCGCTGGCGGACGGCCAGCCGCGCACCCTCACCTACCAGCTCACCGACCCCTCGCGCGGCGACCCCGGCGTGTGCGGCGGGACTGTGGAGATTTACGTGGAACCCATCATCCCCCCACCCACCATCGTCGTCGCCGGCGCCGGGCACGTTGGCAGGGCCGTCGCCCACCTCGCCAAATTCCTCGGCTTCCGCGTCGTCGTGACCGATGACCGCCCGGAATTCTGTACCCCTGAAGCCGTCCCGGACGCCGACGAATATCTCCCCATCCCCCTCGCCGACCTCCCCGCCCAAATCCCAATCACCCATTACACGTATTTAATCCTCACTACCCGTAACGTCATGATCGACATCCCCGCCCTCCCGGCCCTGCTCGACACGCCCGCCGCTTATATCGGCATCATCGGCTCCAAACGCCGCTGGGCCACCACGCAGGAGAAACTCATCGCAGCAGGCGTCCCCCCGGAAAAACTCGCCCGCATCACCTCCCCGATGGGGCTGGAACTCAACGCCGAGACGCCCGAAGAAATTGCCATGAGCATCATGGCCGAAATCGTCATGCTTCGGCGCGGCGGCGAGGGTGGACGGATGGGGGCGTAATACTTTCGTTCCAACGTTTCAATGTTTTTTCGTTGCTATAATTCGGATACGGATTCCCATGTGGCATAACTACATCAACGCAACCTCAATAGAAGAAGCCCTCCAGGTTTTGGCCGACCTCGGCCCCAAGGCGCGCATCATCGCCGGAGGGACGGATTTGCTACTCGAAATGGAGCGCGGGGTTCGCAAGGGGGTTGAGACCCTCGTGGATGTCACGCGCATCCCGGGGTTAAACCAGATCACCCTCGGCGGCGATGGTCTTGTCCATCTCGGCGCGCTCGTGACACACAACCATTGTGCGGTCTCACCGCTCCTGCGGCAATACGGCCTCCCGTTGGCGCTGGCCGCTTTTGAGGTGGGAGCGCCCCAAATCCGCAACCGGGGCACGGTGGCGGGCAACGTCATCACCGGCTCCCCGGCCAACGATACGATTACCCCGTTGATGGCGCTGGACGCCCGCGTGACCCTGCGCTCCCTGCGCGGCGAGCGGGTTATCCCGCTCTCCTCGTTTTATATCGGGATTCGCCGGACGGTCATGCAGGCGGATGAAATGCTGACCGATATTGCCTTCCCGGCGATGAATGAATATGAGCGCGGCATATTTGTCAAATTGGGTTTGCGGAAGGCGCAGGCGATTTCGGTGGTGCACGTGGCGATGGTTGTGACGTTTACCCCCCCCTACCCCCCCCGTAAACAGGGGGGGAAAGACTCCCCCCCCGCAAGCGGGGGGGGCTGGGGGGGGGTGGTACAAAGTGCGCGGATTTCCCTGGGGGCTGTGACCCCGGTGATTGTCCGGGCGACGGGGGCGGAGGAGTTCCTGGCGGGGAAATTGCTGGACGAAGCCACCATGCTGCGCGCCGCGGAACTCGCCATCGAAGCCGCCTCCCCGATTGACGATGTACGCAGTTCGGCGGCGTACCGGCGGGAGATGGTGCGGGTGTGTACCCTGCGCGGGCTGCGCGCCATCTCCAGGGGTCAGGAGGCTCAGGGAATTCCGGACAAGCCCGTGACCCTGTGGGGGGCGGAGGATTATTACGGGACGCCGGAAGCCAATGGGAGCGCGTATCACCTCGAGGGGTCGGTCATTTCCACAAAAATTAATGGGAGCGTTGTGGAGATTGTGGGCGGGCAGGAGAAAACCCTGCTGCGCTGGCTGCGGGAGAACGCCGGGCTGATCGGGACGAAGGAGGGCTGCGCCGAGGGGGAGTGCGGGGCTTGCACGGTGTTCCTGGATGGCGCGGCAGTGATGAGCTGTCTCGTGCCTGTGCCGCGGGCGCATGGCGCGGAAATCGTAACGGTGGAAGGGTTGGCGCAGGGAGATCAGTTGCATGCGGTTCAGCAGGCGTTTGTGGAGGAGGGGGCGGTGCAGTGCGGGTATTGCACGCCGGGATTTGTGATGTCGGCGGTGAAGCTGCTGGAGGAACGCGGCTCGCCGACGGCGGACGAGCTGCGGCAGGCGGTGACAGGCAATTTGTGCCGGTGCACCGGGTATTACAAGATTTTGTCGGCGATGGAGAAGGCGGCGCGCATGGTGCGCCAAGGAGAGATGGCATGAGATATTCCAAGTATCAGGAAGACCGTTACCAGGCCAAGCCCAGCATCCACCCGATCTGGAACGGGATTGGTTGTGTCCTGTTTGTGCTTTTGCCGATCATTGCTTTTATGATTTCAACTGAGGTGTTGCGGGCGGGGAGCATCCAGCAATATGTGGATATTCCGCGGGCGATGCTCCAACCCTACACCATCCCCGGTACGGGCCTGACATTACCCTATTTCCAGGCCAGCCTGGCGGCGACCGCGGTGACGACTGTGATGCTATATGCGATCATGTTTGTGATCTATGCGGCGCTATACCGGGTGGTGGGGCCAAGCAGGTTTGGGCCGACGGACTCTCCGCCGCTCAAGCGCAAGGCAACGAAGAAGAGCCGCTAAATTATGGAGCGTACCGTCCCAACCACGGCCTCGGACGAGATCGACCTGTACCTGCGCACGTATTACTCGTTACTGCGCACGTCCGCCGAGGTGCAGATCCGCACGCTGGAGGAATCCCATTCCGGGATGCGCTCCGCCTTGCATGCGGATGCGCGCCAGCAGTCGCCCGATATGTCGGCGTTTATTTACTCGCTCCTGCGCCTGCCTGCCTGCATTTTCCAGGCCGATCTGGTGGTGATGGGGCAAAGCGAGGCCGATTTCGCCCGCGCCGGTTTTGGGGAGGTGGAAGGCTGGGAACGGGTTTTCGCACCCGCCCGGCGGCGGCGTTGTTTCCATGACGGGGCGGGGACGCTGATCTGTTACATCGCCAGCCGCACCGATATTGACGACCTCATCCCCCTGCTGACCGCGTTCCAAATTGAATGGAACAAGCTCAACCTGTTGCTGGCGGATGCACCGGGGCCAGTGTCCATGAGTGGCAACCTGGCCGCGCTGGCGGAGACACTCGAGATGAGCGTGGATGACCTCCAGCGGTTGGCGACCATCTGGGGGGATCAGTTTGAGGAGAACTGGCGGCAGATTGCCGCCCGCAAACGCCGGATGCGCGTCCAACTCCTGAGCGGGACGCTGAGCCAGTACCGGCGCGCCACCCAGCACTGGATGGAGCATCTCGAGGTGGGCCACCCCGACCTGCGCGAGCGCCCGCTTTACTTCGTGTCCAGCAACACGCACAGCCTAGCCAACATGCTCTCCGGGTTTGCACTGGCTTGCGAAGGCGACCTGCTGGAATTCCTGCAGAACCGCGCCGACCCCGAACTGCGCAAGGAATGGGAGCAGATCAATACCGGCAAGGCGCCTTCCAGCCGGGAAAATTTCCTGTATTACGTGCTGAAGAAATACCAGCAGCGCCCCGACTGCTCCGCCTCGCTGCAGGCCCAATATCGCCATGAGCGCTCGGTTGGCATCGAGCGCATCCCCAGCCTGCACTCCTTTGATACCGAAGCCCAGGTCATTCGCCTGTGCGACCTGAACCCGGAAGCCCTTGACCCGCGGCTTTGTCCCGCAGGCGGGGATTTATCCTTCCTCGCCGGGAGCGAGGCCCTCATCCTGAACATTGATTACCCCCTCGGGCTGGCCGCTTACAACATCCTTTCCAAGGTGGCCGAGCATGCCGGGGAAGTGCTGGGCGTTTACGTCCTCGGCAAGGCGGCCACCCTCAACGGCGTCATCGGCGATGTGATGATCCCCAACGTCATCCACGATGAGCACTCGCGCAACACCTTCCTCTTTGGCAACTGTTTCTCCGCCCAGGACATCTCGCCGTACCTCATGTATGGCAACGCCCTCGACCACCAGAAAGCCGTCACCGTCCTCGGCACTTTTCTCCAAAACAGCGAATTTATGAAAGTCTTCTACCGCGAGGGCTATACCGATATTGAAATGGAAGGCGGGCCGTACCTCTCCGCCATCTTCGAAATGGCGCGGCCGGGGCGGCACCCGGTCAACGAGATCGTCAACCTGATCGACCTGCCGTTCGACCTCGGCTTGATCCATTACGCCTCGGACACGCCGCTTAGCAAAGGCAAAAACCTCGGGGCCGGGAGCCTGTCCTACTTCGGGCTGGATTCCACCTATGCCGGCACCATCGCCATCCTGCGCCGCATTTTTGCGATGGAACGCCAGCGCTCGTCCCTCGGAGCAACATGAGAGCCATCGGATCCTCCAAAACCCGCCTCGACGCGCGCGGCAAAGTGACCGGGGAAACCCTCTACCCCGGCGACCTCAATTACCCCAACCAGGCGCACGCCAAAGTCCTCTTTGCCCGCCGCCCGCACGCCCGCATCACCCGCCTCGACACGACGCAAGCCGAGGCGCTCCCCGGTGTCCTCGCCATCTTCACCGCCACGGATGTCCCGCATAACGAATACGGCCTGATCATGCCCGACCAGCCCGTCCTGTGCGGTCCCGGCTCGGACAAACCCTTTGCCGACCATGTCCGCTTTGTCGGGGATCAGGTGGCCTTCATCGTGGCGGAAACCGAAGAAATCGCCGCCCTCGCCAGGGACCTGATTCAGGTGGATTACACCGACCTCCCCGTGGTCGCCGATCCCCTGGAAGCCATGCTCCCTTCAGCGAGCCTCGTCCACCCCGAAAAGGATTCCAACATCCTGCATTCCTACCGTATCCGCCGCGGCGACACCACCGCCGCACTTGCCGCCGCCGATGTCATCATCACCGGCGAGTACCGCACCCCGGCGCAGGAACACGCCTACCTCCAACCCGAAGCGGGTGTGGCCTACATGGACAGCGAAGGCCGCGTCACCGTCGAGGTGGCCGGACAATGGGCGCACGAAGACCGCGCCCAGATCGCCCACGCCCTCGGCCTGCCGCCTGAACAGGTGCGCGTCATCTACCCGGCCATTGGCGGGGCATTTGGCGGGCGCGAGGATTTGTCCATCCAGATCGTCCTCGCCCTGGCCGCCTGGCGTTTGCACCAGCGCGGGACGCCCCGCCCGGTCAAGATTGTCTGGACGCGCGAGGAATCCATGATCGGGCATCACAAACGCCACCCCTACATCCTGCGCGCCAAATGGGGGGCTACGCGTGATGGCAGGGTGATCGCCGCCGAAACCGAAGTGATCGCCGATGCAGGCGCGTATGCGTATACCTCGACGAAAGTGCTTGGCAATGCCACCCTGATGTGTACCGGCCCCTACGAAATCCCCAATGTCAGCGTGGACTCGTGGTGTGTCTATACCAACAACATCCCGAATGGCGCGTTCCGCGGGTTTGGCGGGCCGCAGGGCGCGTTTGCCGCCGAACAGCAGATGAACAAACTGGCCGAGGCGCTCGGACTCGACCCGGTGGAAATCCGCCGGATGAACACCATACGCGAGGGGTCAATGCTCCCCGTGAACTCACCACTCCCCAAAGGGGTCAGCATGCCCCAGGTGATCGACGCCTGCGCGGCGGAGATGGCACAATTGAAGGCGGATGGCAAAAATATCGCCCTGAGCGGAGGAGGCGTAGCGTCCGTAGTCGAAGGATGGGGCTTTGCCGCAGGCTTCAAAAATGTCGGCTTCTCCTTTGGCTTCCCGGAGGAGTGCTGGGCCACGATTGAACTTCGCGGGGGGGCGCAAATTGAACGGGTGATCCTGCGGCACGCGGGCGCGGATGTGGGGCAGGGGGCGCATACCGTCTTTGTCCAGATGGCGGCAGAAGCCGTTGGCGTCCCCGTTGAAATGGTGGAAACGGAAATGTCAGACACGGCGACCTCCGGGAATTCCGGGAGCGCCTCGGCCTCACGCCTGACCTTTATGGCCGGCAATGCCATCCGCGGGGCGGCAGAGCGCGCCTTGCAAAAATGGGAGGATGAGGAACGCCCGGCCATCGCCGAGTACCAGTACCGCCCGCCGCCGACCACGATGTACAACCCCGTCACCGGCGAGTGTGACCCGAACTTTGCCTATGGCTACGTGGCCGAGGCCGCGCGCGTCCGTGTGGATACCGAGACCGGCCATATCCACATCCTCGACCTGATCTGCGCTGACGATGTCGGGCGCGCCATCAACCGCCAGCAAATCGAAGGGCAAATTGAGGGGGCGGTGGTGCAGGCCGCCGGGTACGCCATCCTCGAGAACTTTATCCAGGTAAACGGCATCCCCAAAAACCCATACTTTTCCACCTACCTGATCCCCGGTGTGCTCGACATCCCCGACCGGGTACATTCGGTCATCCTGGAAATCCCGGACCCCACCGGGCCGTGGGGCGTGCGCGGGATGGCCGAGATGCCCTACATCCCCTTTGCCCCGGCCATCACGGCGGCTGTCCACGCGGCCACGGGCGTCTGGTTTGACGAGTTCCCGCTGACCCCGGAACGGGTGCTGCGCGGCCTGGGGCTCATCTGATGATCGGGACAATTCGAATTTGTGCAAATGTCATCCTGAGCGGAGCGAAGGATCCCAGCAACGATCCGTTTTTACGATTCTTTGCAGGGATTTCTCACTCTGTTCGAAATGACAGAATGCACCTTTCCGTGGAAGGGGCTGGAAAACATGCAGCCTGATCGCAGCGCCTGGCTGAGGATTGTCGGCGGCGGTTGTTTTATCAACGTGGCCGCCACGGGGTTCCTGGTGGGGCTGTTCTCCGTCCTGCCCGCGTTCAACGTGGATTCGGTCGCCATACCATTTCTCGCCGGGGCCACGCTCAGCCTGGCGGCCAGCTTTTACCTCCTGCGGCAGATTGGCGACGAAATGCCGGTGATGCGGAAACTGTTGCTGGCTGTTATGGGCGTCCTGCTCGGCAGCATCCTGGCTGTGTTCGGGATCGCCGCATATTTGCTATTGGCGGGTTCGTTCTGATGAACGTCGTCCTGATCCGCGGCGGTGGGGACCTGGCGACCGGGGCCGCCATCCGGTTGGACCGTGCCGGGATGCGCGTGCTGATCACGGAAATCGCCCAACCCCTCGCCGTCCGCCGCACCGTCTCCTTCGCCGAGGCCATCTACGAGGGTGGGATCATCGTGGAAGGCGTCCTCGCCCGCCGGGCCGCCGACCCTCATGAGGCCGCCGCCATCCTGCTCGCCGGGCACATCCCGGTCATCGTCGATCCGACGGCCAGCCTGCCATACGCCGCGGCCGCGATCGATATCGTCGCCCTCGTGGATGCCCGCATGACCAAAAAGCCGCAACCGGCGCTTGCGGCCACCTCGCCGTTTACCGTGGGGCTGGGGCCTGGCTTCATGCCCGGCGAGAGCTGTCATGCTGTGGTCGAGACCCTGCGCGGCCACACGCTGGGCCGGGTCTACCGCATCCAGCCGCCGCACCCCAACACCAGCGCGCCCGACGGCGACCCGTCCCGCCTGCTTCTTGCGCCCGCCGACGGGGTCATCGTCGCCCACGCCAAAATCGGCGATCAGGTGCAGGCGGGCCAGTTGATCGCGCATATCCACAAAGTCGGCGGCGTCAATGACTCGGTGCCGCTCAGCCGACAGGTGCTTGCCCCGCTGGCCGGGGTACTGCGCGGCCTGATCCGCCCCGGTCTTGAGGTGCGCGTCGGGATGAAAATCGGCGATGTTGACCCGCGCAATGACCCCGCTCATTGCCACCTCGCCTCCGACAAAGCCCTGGCCGTGGGCGGCGGTGTACTCGAGGCGCTCCTGACCCGGCCCGACGTGCGCGCCCTGCTGTGGAATTAGCCAATTGCAAACAGCATATATGCAGGCCTTCCGGTTGAAGTGTCCTTCAACTACGCCCGTCCTTCGACTACGCCCGACCAAAACAGGTCGGGCTCCGCTCAGGATGAATAACCATTTTCCCACTGAGCGGAGGGCGGACAGCTTCACCGTCCGCACGCAGTTGAAGCGCCAGATGGCAGCCCAAATAGATTGCCAGGTGAATACCTGATGTGGAAGTGGTGACAGCCACCTCCCTTGTCCTATGGAACTAGCCCGTGCCCTGCGCCTAACTTCCACCAATAGCGTGGCCTTTGTCGGCGCGGGGGGCAAGACCACGGCCATGTTCCAGGCCGCTCGTTCCCAGCCAACGGCACTTGTTACGGCGACCACCCATTTGGCACAGGATCAACTGCGGCTGGCGGATTTTCATTTTGAAATGGACTCCCACAGGGATGCGCCCGATTTTGGGGATCACGTCCCCCCGGGGGTCATCCTGTTTACCGGGAAAAAAGCCGAACATGACCGGGTTCACGGGGTGGATGCGCTCCCCCTCAATTGGATTCACTCCCTCGCGGAATCCCGCTCCCTCCCGCTCCTGATCGAAGCCGATGGCTCGCGGATGCGGCCCATCAAAGCCCCAGCCGCCCATGAGCCGGAGATCCCCGCTTTTGTCACCAAAGTTGTCGTGGTCGCCGGGCTGTCTGCGCTCGGCAAACCGCTCACCCCTGAGTTTGTCCACCGCCCCGAAATTTTTGCCCAATTGACCAGCCTGCCCCTTGGGGCGTTGATTACACCCGAGGCGTTGATGCGCGCCCTCACCCACCCGGCAGGCGGGTTGAAGGGTATCCCCGCGGGTGCCGGGCGGGTGGCCCTGCTCAACCAGGCGGACAGCCCGGAGCTTCAGGCGCAGGGGGGGGGCATGGCCGATGGCCTGCTTAGCGCGTATCGGGCTGTAGTCATCGCCCAATTATCCGGGGACGGTGCGCTTACCGTGCGCGAACGGGTGGCCGGGATCGTGTTGGCGGCGGGCGCGTCCAGCCGGATGGGGCAGGCCAAGCAAGTGCTGGACTGGCAGGGGCAGCCGCTTGTGCGGCACGCCGCGCTGACGGCGCTGGCGGCGGGGCTGGAGCCGGTCATCGTGGTCACGGGGGCGCACGCGGATCAAGTGAGGGCGGCGCTGGCCGGGCTGGCCGTGCAGGTGGTGTGGAATGAAGATTGGCAGGCGGGGCAAAGCGCTTCGGTAAAATACGGGCTGGCGGCCACCCCCGGCGACTCTGGCGCGGCCATGTTCCTGCTCGCCGATCAGCCCTTCTTGACCCCGCCGCTGATCCGCGCCCTTGTGGAGGCGCATACCCGGTCGCTCTCCTCAATTGTCGCACCCCTGATTGATGAACAACGTGGCAATCCCGTGCTTTTTGACCGGCGGACCTTCCCTGATTTTGCGGAGCTATCCGGGGATGCGGGCGCGCGCGCCCTGTTTGCGAAACACCGCGCCGAGTGGGTGCCCTGGCATGATGCCCGCACCTTGCTCGACGTGGACACCGCCGAAGATTATGAGGCTTTGCGGGCGAGCCATTAGGATAAAATGGCTTGCCTGATTTTTCCGGACTCAGCTGCTATTTTCATGGCGGTCGAGGTTGATTGTCTGGAGACTTGATATTTGAAAGCGATCATTCGTTCGTTTATTGCCATTGATCTGGCCCCGGAAGTGATCGGGAGGATCGCGGATTTGATAGGGGAATTGAAGCTGCGCCTTCAGGGATTGCCGCTCCGTTGGGTGCCCGCCGATAATATTCACCTGACCCTCAAATTTCTCGGCGAAGTTTCCGCTTCCAACATCCAGGTGATCGGGAGTATGATGCAGGCCGCCGCCGACCACTTTGCCAGTTTTGAGATGAGCGTGGGCGGCATCGGGATGTTTCCGGATGGCAAATATCCCCGGGTTATCTGGCTTGGCGTGGAGGCACTGCCAGCCCTCTTTGAAATACAGCGGATGCTGGATCACGAAACTGCCATGCTGGGATACCCTGCCGAAGCACAGCCTTTCGCACCCCACCTGACCATTGGGAGGGTGGCGCGCGGAGCAACCGGCCAAGAGTCAAAGAAGATCGGCCACTTGTTGGCAATGGAAACGGTCGGCTTCCTGGGCGTCACCGCGGTGGAAAAAGTCCATCTGTATCGCAGTGACTTGAAGCCCGCCGGGCCGGAGTATCAGATTATGTTTTCCGCGGCATTAATTGCCCCGCATTGAGGCGTGGCCGCCTGTCATAAAAACCCAATCCCCTGTGAGGTGAACTCTGGAAACATTAGAAATTGCCCGTTCGATAGTTGATGTCCTTTCTGAAAAGAAGGGGGAAGATATCGTTTTGCTGGATATTTCCGGTTTGACGGTCATCGCAGATTATTTTGTAATTTGTTCCGGCACCAGCCAGCGCATGTTGAGCGCGCTCGCCAAGGCTGTGAATGAGGTTGTTCACGAAAAATATGACATCAAGACCCGTGTGGAGGGGGAGGCCCAGACCGGCTGGCTGCTGGCCGATTTTGGCGATGTCGTGGTCCATTTCTTCTCGCTGGATCAGCGCGATTACTACCAGCTTGAGGAACTTTGGTCCGCGGCCAAAGTGCTGGTGCGGTTGCAATAACGCCAGCAATATCCCCTGCTTAAATCAACAGAGACGCCGGTATTCACCGGCGTCTCTGTTTTTAATCCATTCACTTATGCGATGGGCCTACTCAAAAATCCAGGCGTCATTTGCCCGGCTCCAGGAAACGAGTTCATCCGCCCGGAACCAGAGGGCCGTCTCCGTTTCGCCATTCTCAGGCGAATCGGAGGCGTGGGTCAGGTTGCGGCCCACCTCCAGGGCGAAGTCGTGACGGACGGTGCCGGGTGCAGCCTCGGTTGGGCGGGTCGCGCCCATCGTTTGCCGGACAGCAGCGACGGCGTTGGGGCCTTCCCAAACCATCGCCATGACAGGCGCGGAGACAATATATGCAATCAGCCCGGCATAAAACGGTTTGCCCTTGTGGATGGCATAGTGTGTCTCGGCCAGTGTGGGGCTGACTTGCATAAACCTGGCGGCGGCGAGTTTTAACCCCCGGCGCTCCAGCCGCGATATGACTTCGCCAACCAGGCCGCGCTGGACTCCATCCGGCTTGACCAAAACGAGCGTTTTTTCCATACGATATCTCCTCCAAAATTTTGGGTGATCGGGAAATGGGCAAAAAACAACCTGGGAGCAGCTTGCCTCCCTGGTTGCGCATTGTACCAGAATCGCCTGCCTGGAAAAACTATCGCAGCAGTTCCTCGGCCTTGGTGTAGGCGTTCAGGGCTTCCTGGAGTTCCTCGTTGCGGGCGTAGGCATCTCCCAGGGTCTGCCAGATATCGACATTGACCGGGTGCTTGTATTGCAGGGCCTCGTTCAAGTCCTGGATAACGCGGTTGAGGGAATCCTTCTTCTTGATCATTACCGAATATCCAATGAGCGCTGAATCGATGTTTCCGTCTGCCAGGGCGTTGCGCGCCTCGTTGAGCGTAATCAAAACGCGATCATCCGAGGATGGCCGGCTTTCCGGCTCCGGTACAACCTCTTCCATGTCAGGTGTATCTTCTTCGGCCATGGTCAGGCCGGGAGACCAGGGGATGGTTTCTGCGGGCTGATCTTCCATCGGCTCGGGGAGCCAGGACGGTTCCGCGGATTTTTCGTCCTCCTCCTCATCCAGTTCCCAAGGCATTTCCTCCTGGGTGGTTGGCTCCAGTTCGATAGGGGCTTCGCCAGACCACAGGTCTGCCATCTCGTCTTCGATCTCATCCTCGGCGGGGGTCGCAGACATCCAGGCATATTCTTCCAACGGTTTTTCGGTGGTCAGCCAGGAGGGTGCGGCCATCTCGTCGTCCAGCGGTTCAGTTTCCTCGGCGGCGCTGGGCAGTGGCGCCGAGGAGATCATGGTCTGCTGGAGCCAATCCGGAATGTCAGCAGGCATGGCTTCTTCTTCGGTGGTTTCCACTACATCTTCGTCATCATCCTCAATCTCGACGTCCGCCAGCCAGGATGGCAGTTGTGCCTCGGCGCTGGCTTCCCCCGAATCAACCAATGCGTCTTTCAGCCAATCGGGTACATCTTCACCGATAGGGGTGGCTTCCACATCCCCGGCGGGGACATCATCAACCAGGGAGTCCAACCAGTCATCGGCTTCTTCATCGCCACTCGCAAAATCTGAGGCAGGCATGAGGTCCTCCGCGGCGGCGTTGGTTTGGCTGGCGGCCAAGCCCTCAAGCCATGCAAGCCCGGAATCTTGGGCGTCGGCATCCTCCTCGGCCTCGCTGTCGATTTCGGCAGAGAGCCAGTCAGGGACGCCGGTTTCCACGGGCATCTCCTTGGCGGGTTCTTCCATTTCCGCCGGTAGGGCGTCCCAATCCAGGTCATCGGGGGCATTGGCGTCATCGGCCATTTTCTGCACCCAGGCAGGTGGGGCGCTGGTGCGATCTGCGGGCTGGGTAAGCAGTTCCTCTTCCCTGGCACCCTGATTTGCAGCCAGCGATTCCAGCCAGCGCAACGCTGCATCGGCATCTTCCATATCGGGGAGTTCGGGCATTTCGTTATCTTGATTCATATCAACCTCGGTTTGGGGGTGATCTTCTGCGGCAGGGCGGCTGGTCAATATTTCGTCGTCAAGCCCCTGGAGCCAGGCGGGTATATGGTCGGTGGGGATTCCGCCGGGCTGATTTTCTGCCGGCGAGGGGCTGCCGGGTTCGGCTGTTTCGTTGGAGGTGATGAGTGCATCGTCGAGTCCCTGAAGCCACCCGGGGATAGCGGGGGCGTCATCGGCCGGTTTGGGCAAGGCAAGCTCCTGGGTCTGACCGGCTTGGGGAGCGAAAAGGTCTTCAGTTTCAGGTTCGGCGGGGGCGGGGGGCGGTTCTGTATCGGCCAGTTGTTCCAGCCAGCTTGTTATGCCGGTTCCGCTCAGAATGTCGGTGTCCCAGGTGCCGGTTTTGGTGCCTTCAAACCAGGTTGGATCGGGGGCAGACTCGGGGGCTGGGGGAGTTTCTTTGGATGTGTCGTCGTCTGTCAGGGTGAGCCAGTCGGGCAGGTCGCTGGTGGAGGGGGCAGGACCTTCGGGGGCAGGCCCGCGGTCGAGGTCGGTGAGCCAATCGGGTAGGGATTCAGCCTCAGGGGTCACGCCGGCTTCGGGAAGGGTGGCTGTCGCCTTGGAGGTCAGGTTGGTGAGCCAATCCAGGTCGTCTTCGCTGGCGCTGGCTGGCTTATTTTCCATTGCTGAAAGCCAGTCCGGGAGGTCGGTTCCGGCGAGGTTTGGGCTGGGAGTGGCTGGGGGAGTGGATTCGCGGGGCGCCTGGGGAAAGATGCGTTGGGGGGCGGTTTCCCCGGTCAGCTCTTGCGGGGCCATGGCTTGGAGCCAGGCCGGAATTTCGGCAGGGGCCAGATCGCCGTTATCGCTGGGTGGCGGTACGGGTGCCTCGGGGCTGAGGGAAACAGGATTTTCTTCGGGTTTCGCGGGGTCGCGCGGTTCCCAACCAGCCTCTTTCATCCAGTCGGGTATGACTTCTTCGCTGGCGGCGTTATTGGCGAAGTCCAGCAGGTCGCCATCGGGTGTGGCCATTTCATCACTGGTTGAAGCCACTGCCACGCCGAAGCCGAAGGCAGACGAGGTTGCCAGGCTTGCTTCCAGATTATCGTCAATCCCGGTATTGGTTTCATCTTCGGAGAGCAGCCAGTCAACACTGTCCTGAGGATCAGTTTCGGCCTTGACTTCCATCCCGAGGGAGGAGGCCCAGGCGGGTTTGTTTTGGAGGCTGGCGGCTTCTACGCGGATCTCTGAGTCATCAAGTTTGATGAGGCTGACAGCTGCTTCGGGGACGAGGTCGAGGGTGGGTGCCTGGGTGGAGAGGTAGGCGACGTAGGGGTCAAGTTCGCGCGCTTTCTCGAGGTGGGCGGCGGCCTCTTCAGCCCGGTTGGTTTCCGATAAAACCTGGCTGAGGATCAGGTTGGCTTCGAGACAGTAGGGCAGTTTGTTGATGATCTGGCTGCAGGTCTGGGCGGTTTTGACGCGTTGCCCATTGGCGCGGTACATGCGGGCGAGGAGCACGAGCAAATCCATACGTTCTGGCTCTTCCAAAAGGGCACCGCGCAGGTCAGCGATGGCTTGATCGACGAGGTCGCCCTGGGCGTACATGCGGGCGAGGGCGGCGCGGGATAGCCGGATCTTCGGTGGCTCGATCCCATCGCGTTTGCCGTAGAGACGGCGCAGTTCGTCCTGGATGGTGATGTTGGCGGATTGGATGTCGAATGCCCGCTGCATATGCCAGATGGCGGCGTCGAGGTTGCCCTCATCTTCGCGAATGATACTCATCCCAATGTGGGCGACAAAATCGTCGGGGACCGCCGAGAGTACCCGTTGGAAAATATCTGCGGCGTCCCCGAGGCGCTGGTTTTCAAGGTAGGCCTTGCCGAGTAGCCGGTAGGTTTCGACATGTTTGGGGAAATACTTGAGGATGTGGCGGCAATGGGCAATCGCCTCATCGATTTTCCCTTGATCGGTGATTGCTTCGATTTCCCGGTTGTAGCCGCGCAGTGTGATCTTGTTCATCTAGTTATGGGACTCCAGCCACTTTAGTATGCATGAAACCATTTGGTGGTGCAAGTGCGAATACAGCTGTATGGCGAGAGGGTGGAAAAATGGCAATGGAGTAAGAATATTATAGCGTGGAAAACAGGCGTTGAAAACCTCAGGGGTTGGAGCGCCAGCAATTCTCAATATGAAAACCAATGGCGCTGGCAGTGACGACTTCAGTCGTCTTCCGTGGTCAAAAACGACTGAAGTCGTTACTACGAAGCCCATACCGAGAATTGCTGTTGGGGCGCAGCAATTCTCCATATGACTACAACCCAGGTGGGGTGGACTTCGGAATGCCCGATTTTTTACGAGAATGACGTGATGTCCACCCCATCTCAAATGGAGAATTGCTGGTTGGGGGCGGCATTAAAAAAACGCCCGGTCAATCAACCGGGCGTTTTTTTAATGGACAGGCAGGGCGTTATATGCCAACCTTGGCATCCTGCTTGCTGCGCAGGTACGCCCAGACGAGACCGGCGACCAGCACGAGGGAAATTAGGATGACGCCGATATTGCTGGGGTCGTAAAGTACAGCAATGGGGCCGACGATAACAGAAACGAGGTTTACCACTTTGATCATCGGGTTGAGGGCCGGGCCGGCGGTGTCTTTAAGCGGGTCACCAACAGTATCGCCAACAACGGCGGCTTTGTGGCGCTCAGAGTGTTTGCCGAGGTTTTCGGCGGGGTTACGCGGCTCATCTTCCACCAGTTTCTTGGCGTTATCCCAGGCGCCGCCTGCGTTGCTCATATAGACGGCGAGCAATTGGCCGGAGACGATGATGCCGGCCAGGAAGCCGCCGAGGGCCTCGACCCCCAAAAGCAGGCCGACGAGGATGGGAGGAATTACGCCGAGCAGGGCCAGCGACATGAGTTCCTTTTGCGCCGCTTCGGTTGAGATGGAGACTGCCTTTTGGTAGTCCGGTTCCTTGTGCAGGGGTGAGTCCTTCGGCTCAAGCACGCCGCCCCGGAACTGGCGGCGGACTTCCTCCACAATCAGGCCCGCGGCCCGGTTGACGGCGTTGATGGCAAGGGACGAGAACATCCAGGGGAGTGCGCCGCCCAGCAACATGCCGATAAAGACCACTGGCACTGACACGCGGATGCCATTGGCGAGGGCGGTGGGGTCCACTTTGGAGACGTCGGTGATGAAGGAGCCAAAGAGCGCAACCGCCGCAATGACGGCGGAGCCAATGGCTACACCTTTGGTGATGGCTTTGGTGGTGTTGCCCACCGCATCCAGGTCAGTGAGAATCCGGCGCGCTTTGTCGTCCAGCCCGGCCATTTCGCCGATGCCATTGGCATTGTCGGAGATGGGGCCAAACGAATCCATGGCCACGTTGTTGCCGGTCAGGGTCAACATGCCAATGCCCGTCATCGCTACCCCATACAGTACAAAGGCGGTCTGCAAAACTTCCAGCGGGAGGCCGGTCTTGGCGACCAGCGCGCTGTAATCCATGCCGACGGTGAAGATGAGGATGGAAACAAAGATGGTGCCCGCGATGGTGATGACTGACCAAACAGCGCTTTCCTTGCCCTGCACCATGCCGGAGAGAATCGTTGTGGCTGGGCCGCCCCGCATGGATTTGACGATGTCCTTGACAGGCGCGCTGTGCGTCCCGGTGAAGTATTCAGTGACGCGTTCAATGAGGATGGCCAGCACCACCCCGGTGATGACGGCCAGCACGGGCCGCCACCAGCTGCCCGGAATTTCGCCAAGTGTGGTTTGCGAGCCAACCACACGCATGTAATACCAGCCGCCAATGGTGAACATAACACTGGACATGAGAGCAGCATACAGGAAACCTTTGGAGATGGCCTTGAAGGCATCGCCGCCCGCTTCCTTCTCAGGCGTCTTGACCAGGTAGGTGGAAATCATGGAGGACACCACGCCAATGCCGCGCACAATCAGCGGGAATACAAACCACTCACTGTGGCCTGTGAGGGCAGTGAGCGCAAGACCCAGGATTAACCCGGAAACAATGGTGACTTCATAGGACTCGAAAATGTCGGCGGCCATCCCGGCGCAATCGCCCACGTTGTCGCCCACCAGATCAGCGATAACGGCGGCGTTGCGGGGATCGTCTTCCTCCAGACCCTGTTCCACTTTGCCCACCAAATCTGCGCCTACATCCGCGGCTTTGGTAAAGATGCCCCCGCCCACGCGCATGAAGAGCGCCAGCAGTGTGCCGCCAAAGCCGAAACCGAGCAGGGCGTCTGGCGCGGCTTTGCCGAGAAAGATGAAAATGATGGTGCCGCCGAACAGGCCGAGGCCATCGGTAAGCATGCCAGTAATGGTTCCAGAGCGATAGGCGATCCGCAACGCGCCAGCAAAACTTTTGCGGCTTTCTGCGGCCACGCGCACATTGCCTTCCACTGCCATGCGCATGCCTATCTGCCCGACGGTCAGGGAAAAGCCTGCGCCCATGATGAAGGCAATAGCGCGGGCGAAGGCGATAATCAAGGTAACCTGTTGTTCCGGCATCCCCTCGAAGTGCTCCATCGCTTCAGCCGTTGGAGGCACAATATAGACTGAGAAGAACAACGCAATGGTGAGTACGACAATCAAGGGCAGGATGGCCCGCAATTGCCGGGTCAGGTAGGCATTGGCGCCGTCCTTGATCCAGCCCCAAACTTCCTGCATCTTGGCGGTGCCTTTGTCTTCTCGTAGAATTTGGCTCCGCAAAAATATTGCGTATAGCAGGCCCAGCACTGAGATGCCGAGCACACTCCAAATGGCAACCTGCTCAAAAGGGCTCAAGGTTTGCATTGCTTCTCTCCAGGTAATTTGTGGTGGGGGATTGCTTGTGCCGTTATTAACGAATATTGTACAAGCGGCTGCGATTCTAAGGGGCATATATCGTTGTGTCAAGCGAATGTGCAAAGAGGTACAATCGACGCCAGTTCGTCAGCAGTTCAACTTCGGCGAGGCAAAGTATTGGAGGACGGGCGTCTTTGTATTAGAATAGCGCCTTGTTGTATCCGAGAGAGCAGAGGGTCAGAGGGTTCCCGTCCTGTAAATGCATTCTCAATTCCTTAATGGACATCCTCTAAATCAGTAACCCAACGGAGAGAAGATGATAAAGGTTGAGGACTTAACAAAAGATTATGGTGCGCGCCTGGCCATCAGTAATCTGAATTTCCACGCTGAACGCGGCGAGATCGTGGGTTTCCTGGGCCCTAATGGGGCCGGGAAAACGACGACCATGCGCATCCTGAGCGGGTTCATGCCCCCCACTTCGGGCAGGGCCACCATCGCCGGCTTTGATGTCGTTGACCAGTCGCTCGAAGTACGCAAACGTGTCGGCTACCTGCCGGAAACGGTACCGCTGTATAACGATATGACCGTTTTCGACTATCTCCGCTATCTGGCGCAAATCCGCAATGTTGAGGATGTAGATGACCGGGTGGAAGATGTGCTGGATATGGTCAACATGAATACCCGGATCGACTCCTATATTTCCAGCCTCTCCAAAGGGATGCGACAACGCGTCGGGCTGGCCCAGGCCCTGCTCCATGACCCGGAAGTCCTCATCCTCGATGAGCCCACCATCGGGCTTGACCCGGTGCAGATTATCGAGGTCAGGAAATTGATCCGGGAGCTTGGCAAGGAGCACACCGTCCTGCTTTCCACCCACATCCTGTCCGAAGTCCAGCAGATGTGTGACCGTATCCTGGTAATCAACAAAGGCCAGATCGTCGCGGAGGATACTGCTGATAAATTGGAAGAGCGTTTGAGTGGGGGGAGGCGGGTTGCGGTGCAGGTGGCTGGCTCGGGGGAGGGGCTGGACTCTGTGTTGCAGGCGGTTCCGGGGGTCGAGGATGTTTCGCATATGGGTGAGGGCAAGGCGGAATTCCAAACCGCCCCAGGGGTGGACAGCCGCCCCCAGGTCGCCAAGGCCCTGATCAACGCCGGTTACGACTTGCTGGAAATCCGCTCGGCGGGCAAGAGTCTGGAAGAGATCTTCCTGCAACTGACCGGTGACTCGGAGACCTCCCGGAGGGATGATGAGCCAGCCTACTGGTCTGGGCGGGGGAACGAAGAGTCTGAAGATGATGAAGACGATGATGATAAGGAGTAAATGATGCGAACTGCATGGATCATTGCCAACCGCGAATACAAGCGGTATTTCTCGACCCCGGCAGCATATGCGGCATCTTTCATGCTGCTCTTGATACTGGGTTTCCTTTTTTACAACAGCCTGCTGGGTGCGCTTTTCAGCCAGTTTGCGCCGGGCGTCGATATTGTCCTCAGCCCGATGGTCTTCCTGCTGCTCTTCATCTCCCCGGCGATCACCATGCACCTGATCGCGGAGGAACAGAGTCTTGGCACGATTGAATTACTGCTCACGGCCCCGGTAAAAGATTGGGAGTTTGTTGTGGGCAAATGGCTGGGCGGATTTATGTTCCTGGCCACCCTCGTGCTCGTCACCCTGATCTATCCATTCGTCCTCAATTTCATGGTATCCCCGGGGATTGATCAGGGCCTGCTGGTGACCGGTTATCTCGGTGTCTTGCTGGTTTGCAGCGCCATCGTAGCCGTCGGGGTCGCAGTCTCATCGATGTTCAGCAATACTGTGGCTTCCTTCTTCATCACGCTGGGGATCATGTTGCTGCTCTGGATCATCAGCGCGCCGTCCCAATCGGGAGGCGGCTCGAACCTGGTTCTCAGTTACCTCGATTTTCGCAGCCATATCTATCCTACATTTATGGCGGGCGTCATCGATATCCGTGACATCGTGTATTACCTCAGCCTGACCGCAACGTTCCTGTTCCTGGGTTCGGTCTTTGTCGAAACGAGAAGGTGGCGATAATGAGTGAAAACAAAAAATTTGCGCCAATGGCGATTGCCATTTCCGGTATTTCCCTGCTGGTTTTTCTGGGGCTGTATTTCGTCCAGAAGGAATTCAGCCTCGCGGTCCAGATTGCCGGGGGTCTGACAATCATCGGGCTGGCTCTCTTTATTTACTTCGACCCCGATCGAGCCCGCAAGCTTTTTTCGGGGAGGCAGGCCCGTTATGGGAGTAATGCCTTCCTGCTGCTGGTGGCCTTCATCGGGATCGTCGTGGTGATCAATTACCTCATCTACGACAATGCGGAGAAGTTGGAGTGGCGTTGGGATCTGACGGAAGACAAAGCCAACACGCTGGCCCCGGAGACGATTGCGGCCCTCGAGGAGTTGCCCGGCCCGGTCTTCGTCCAGGGCTTTTTTACTTCCCGCTCCATTACGAGCCAGGATCGCGCCCAGGAAGTCCTCGACGATTTCCAGTTCTATGCGAAGGGCAAACTTGAATATGAATTTATCGACCCTGAACAGGATTTCCAGGCTGCACAGGAAGTCGGGATTGACCGCGATGCCATCCTCGTTTTTACCTATGCGGGGCATTCGGAAAAGGTCACCAGTTTTACGGAATCCGAGTTCACCAATGCCATTGTCCGCCTGCTAAACCCCGGCGACACCAGCATTTACTTCCTGACCGGGCATGGCGAGCGCAATATTGACGGCGCGGATGACCAGGCCATCTCACAGGTAAAAAGCGCGCTGGAAAACAAAAATTACGTGGTTGCCACGCTCAACCTGCTGACAGAAGGGACCGTCCCGGCTGATGCGATCGCCCTCGTCATCGCCGGGCCCCAGCAGGAGCCTATCTCGGAAGGTGAGATGGCGCTGATCGCCGGGTTTGTCGCCGGCGGCGGCGCGCTCATCGTGGCCGAAGACCCATCCGTGACCACGGAAATCGGGAACACACCTGATCCCATCGTCCAATACCTCATCGAGACCTGGGGAATCGAGTTGGGCAATGATCTGGTCATTGATGCCACAGCGGTGGAGTTCTTTAACTCCCCGTTCATCGCCATCGCGGCGGGTTATGGTGACCATCCCGTCGTAAACGACCTGACCGCCCAGCAACTGGTTACGGTCTTCCCCCTGGCCCGCAGTGTACGTGTGACTTCCGAAAACGCGGATCTGATCCAGACCCCGCTCATCACAACCTCCGACCAATCCTGGGCCGAAACCGACATGGAGTCGTTGAACACCCAGCCGGAACCTGATCCTGAAACAGATCTGATGGGTCCCGTGATGCTGGCCGTGGCGGCAGAAAATATTCTCACCGGGGCCAGGATCGTCGTCATTGGCGACTCCGATTTCTTTATCGATGTCAACTTTGGGCAGTATGGCAATGGCGACCTGATTGCCAATGCGGTTGATTGGGCCGCCGCCAATGAGAACCTGATTGAACTGACTCCCAAGAGCCAGACCCAGCGCTTGATCCTCCCCCCCCAGGGGTACGTGATCAACCTGATCGCCCTCGGCTCCCTGTTTGGGCTTCCCGGTCTTGTCCTGATCGCTGGCGTGGTTGTTTGGATACGCCGGCGCAGGCGGGCATAACCAGCCATGAAACGCAATACACAGATCATGCTCGGGGTCTTCGCCGCCCTACTCGTAGTCGTCATCCTTTACCAACGCTCCACGGCTGACGATGTCCCTGCAGAGGAGGAATTCCCGACCCCGCTACCCTCCGCCGCGCTCTTTGAATTCACCATTGAGGAAGTGACCGGCCTCTCCGTCAAGAATTTGGATGGCCGGAGCGCCGTCCTGGAAAAACAGGGCGAGACCTGGGTCTCCATCACCCCTGCCTCCACCGCTGAAGAGACCGACAGCTTGCGGATCAACAACATCATCACCCAGCTTGTCACCATCCGGGTTGTCAATATCGCGCCATTGGATGCCCCGCTCCAGGTGTTGGGCCTGGATTTCCCACCTTTCACGATCACCCTGACCCTGTCTAGTGGCGTGGTCGTGGAAATCCGGATTGGTGCGCCATCCGTCACCAATACCGGTTACTACGTTTCGGTGGATAGCGGCCTGCCCCAACTGGTGACCAAATCATCAATAGATCAGGCCATCGGTCTGCTGGATACTCCTCCGCTCCTGCCAACCCCGATCATCGTTCCCACTGAGGTGATTTCTGGCACGGTGCTCATCACGGACACACAGATCATCTCGCCCACCACCACCCAACAGCCCTGACCATTCAAGGCGCCTAAAAAAACAGTGCGGTTGCCAAGCAATCGCACTGTTTTTTTGTTTCTCTTGACGTGTCCTTCGACTACGCCCGTCCTTCGACTACGCCCGTCCTTTGACTACGCCCGTCCTTCGACTACGCCCGTCCTTTGACTACGCCCGTCCTTCGACTACGCCCGACCAAAACAGGTCAGGCTCCGCTCAGGATGAATGAGCTTCAGCCTGAAGCCTATCTCGCTGAGCGGAGTGCGGACAGCCTCACCGTCCGCACGCAGTCGAAGCGCCTGCCTCCATGCCGGTTATTCTTTGGGGAACGGAAGCCCCGCTAAATATTCTCCCTCAACCCCCCAAATTGCAACTGCCTGTAATCTCCGTGACGCGGCGCTTCGGGCAGTTGCTTTAATGTCAAAAAAAGTGTATTCTGTTCTCGCTGTCTCTCATAAAAATCAACTGCTTCGCATCCCCCTCCAAAAGAAGGTACCCCGGAAAAAATCCTCCTTTCACCGGGCATTCCAGCCCCGAAAAAAAGTTCTTTCACCCATCCTCCACAGTTCGTGAGGAAGAAAAAGGAACCCTGATTGATGAATCTCGACAACCCAATGCTGAATCATCAGTACGAAGAGAATGAAGATTTCAACCGAATAGCACAGCTGATCCACCGGGGGCGGGAAAAAGGATACGTAACCATTGATGACATCCTGGCGTTTTTCCCGGATGCCGAACAGGATGTTGACCAGCTTGAAGAAGCATTCTCTGCCCTGCTCAACGCCGGGATCGCTTACGTGGAAGATGTCACCGTGCGCGAGGCGATTGAAGAAGACCTGGGCGCTGAAGACGACGAGCTGGAAGAAGAAGCCCCAAACCGCGTTCTCTCCACCGACGACAATTACCTCTCCAATATTGATACCGACGACATGATCGGCCTCTACCTCAAAGAGGTGGGTCGCGTCCCCCTGCTGACCGCCCAGGAGGAAGTAGACCTCTCCCAACGGATCGAGCTTGGACGCCTTTCACGGGAGGAACTGGCCCGGGGGAGTACCTCCTCCCATCGGCGGCGCGAACTCCGCCTGATGATCGAAGACGGCTGGCTGGCCCGCGAACACCTGATCACGGCCAATTCCCGCCTCGTCATCAGCGTCGCCAAAAAATACATGGGGCGCGGCGTCCCCTTCCTCGACCTGATCCAGGAAGGCAACATCGGCCTGATCCGCGCCGCCAAAAAATTCGATTACCGCCGCGGCCACAAATTCAGCACGTATGCCACCTGGTGGATCCGGCAGGCCGTGACGCGGGCCATTGCCGATCAGGGACGCACCATCCGCGTCCCCGTCCACATGGGCGACCAGATCAACAAACTCCTGCGCACCCAGCACCAGCTTACCCAGCGCCTCGGGCGCGAACCAAACATGGATGAACTGGCCGCTGAATTGGATGTGCATCCCAAAAAAGTGGAGAACATGATCCAGGTGGCGCGCCGCCCATTGTCCCTCGAAACCCCCACCGACGATGAGGATGACTCCGTCCTCGCCGATTTCATCGAGGATCAGGATGCCTCCGCCCCGGATGACACCGCCGCTTTCAACATGCTCCGTGAGCACCTGGATGAAGTCTTCTACCAGCTGCCCCCGCGTGAAGTGCGCATCCTTCAGCTACGATATGGATTGCTTGATGGGCAGGCCTATACCCTCGAAGAGGTGGGCCGCAAAATGGGTGTCACCCGCGAGCGTGTCCGCCAAATTGAAGCGCAAGCCCTCAGTCGGCTGCGCCACCCGACCATCCGGCGCAAATTGCGCGAATATCTCAGTTGATCAAAACAGGCAGTCTCACGGGACTGCCTGTTTTCTTTCAAATATCAGCATCCCCGCACTGTCATAAATATCCGTTTCCACCACATGCACCAGTTCGTACTGCGCCTGGAAACGCGCATCCTTAAACAGCCCTAATCGCCCATAGACTTCGAGCAGGACAACGTAATCCGGTTGGAGGTCGGCGATGAGGTCGGGGGCGACGGCGTAGGCGTTGGCGTGATATTCCGGGCGGGTGGGGTAGTATGGGATGGCTTCGGGGGAGATCAGCCCGAGGGTGTCGAGGATTTTGGCGGGCAGGAGATAGCCCAGCGTGCCAATATCCCCGGCGGCCACGACCACTGGTTGCGGGCTGGCGGCGATGATCGGGGCGAGATATTCCGCGGCTGCGCGGTATTTCAGTTCGAGGGCATACCAGGCCATGTCCGGGGCTGGACGGGTGAGGCCATGATCGGGGGACAGCGCCCACCCCCGGAGGGTCAGGCCAACGGGGATCAGGATCAGCCCCACGGTGGCGGCGCGCACCCACCGGGATCGTGATCCCCGTGAAAGTTGTAAATCCCCCAGGATCGTTTCCATCCCCAAAAAAATACCGAAGATGTAGGCCGGGAGCGGGGGCGTCAGGTACCAGCGAAAGATGAGCGGGTGGGCGATGACGTAGGCGGCGTACCAGAGCCAGGGGAAGGCGAGCCAGGGCCAGAGGCGCGGGTAGCGGCGGATGGCGATGAGGGAGAGGAATGGGTACAGGACGACGCCGAGGCCGATCCCGGCGATGCCGAGGGTGAGGTTGTCCATGAAGGGGGTGGCGTAGTGCTGGGTGAGGCGGGTGAAGGCGGCGTCGGCGGGGACGAGGTAGGCCGCGCTTTTGGCGCTGATCGAGCCGGGGATGGGGGAGCCGTAGTAGAGGGTGGCGGGGATGAGCCAGAGGAGGAGGGGGAGGAGGAAGGCGGTGAGTTCGGGGAGGAGAGTCCGTATTGCGTATTTCGTGTTGCGTAACTGGAATAGGAATCTGTCTGAAAATACGTAGCATCGCCCCTTGTGGGCGCTTTCCGGGGGGCAAGACCCTGTGCCACGAATTATTCGGAAAGACGCCAGGCGATCAATGCCAATGGGCAGGACAAGCAGGGCGGCGTCCGGGCGGGTGAGGAGGGCGAGGGCGGCGAGGAAGGCAGTGAGGACGCGGCGGCCCTCGAGGTGGGCGGCGGCCAGCCCGGTGAGCAGGAGGACGAAGAGACTGGTTTCCATCCCGCCAATGGCGAAGGTGACGCTGAAGGGGAGGATGGCCCAAGTAAGGGCCGCGCCCGTTCCGGCGAGCGGTCTGTCCAGTTGCCGCCCGAGGTGCAGGAAAAGCAGGCAGGTGAGGGCATCAAAAATGGCGTTGGCGGCGAGGGCGATCTCCGGGAAGGGGGCATCTGCGCCCCCAGTGAACAGCCCGATCCCGGCCATCAGCCCGCCGTACAAGGGCGTTGTTGTGCCGAGGACGCGCTCACCGGCGTTGTAAACGAAACCCTCGCCCGCCAGCAAATTGCGCGCATAACGGAAGGTAATGTAGGCGTCGTCAATCGTGCGCGGGCCGGGGAGCAGGCGGGCGGCGAGCGCCAGCAGGACAATGGCGATGGGGAGGAGGCGGGTGCAGGCGTTCATACCGCGATTATAAAGGGAAGCGCCCAGACAGTTTCACGATCTGTGGCGGTCTGCCATGTTGATGAGTGGCCTGTCACCACATGGCTGGGGAGCCTGCTGGGGCTGGCCCTGCTCGCCAGGGCGAGGGCTTGGATGCTGGCGCACGTCGCGCCGTTTACCAACCGGCTGTTTGGCGCGGGTGCGGCGGTGTTCGGGATCAGCGCGTTGATCCACGCGCTCCTGCTCGTGCCAGTGATTTTGTTGCGGCGGCTGTTGA